>ERZ835080.876-NODE-876-length-27391-cov-4.882353_pt1 | contig 27391 bp, 20 predicted proteins | sample MGYA00519688_ERZ835080 | MGnify/ENA primary metagenome ERZ835080 (study PRJEB31850, sample SAMEA3708770) | human gut metagenome | biome: human gut; feature: human-associated habitat; material: faeces | place: China | collected 2014 ... | reverse complement strand
ACAACCAACTAGCTTAGTTATCTCTCGTCATTACTGTTTATAAAAAGTTCATTCTATTGAATGATGATTCGTTAAAGAATTTTCGAGAATCGTATGTGTTTCACTGTTTAGTTATCAAGGTTCTTAACTCGCCGTCTCTCAGACAGCTCATTTACTTTATCACATTCATCAGCGCCTGTCAAGTACTTTTTTAAGTTTTTTTCGAGGCATTTTTTGATGTTTGTGTGTCGCTCTCAGGCGACTTGTTTACTCTATCACATCTTCGTTTCTTTGTCAACAACTATTTTTTATTTTTTCAAAACTTTTCAAATTGTTTAGTCAGAAGAAACAACTCCTTGCGACAGCTTAGTTAGAATACCACTGTCATAGAGATATGTCAACACTTTTTGAAACTTTTTTTATTTTTCAATTTCGTACACTCTGCGTCCTGCAGCCTCCCAATACAGCAGCTGTCACATTCAGTCCCAAAATTGCAATAAATACTTCTGCTCTGATCCGCGCTTTTTTTTCATATGTACCTCCTTTAACACAATCTTTAAATTCCTATCATTTCCCGATACTCTCTCGGCGTAACTCCATAGCGTTTTTTAAATTGACGATTAAAATTTGACAGATTCATAAATCCTGCATCCTGTGCGATCGTCAATATTTTATCATCAGTCTGGCACAATGCCTCTGCAGCCTCCGCAAGTCTCCGGTCATTTACATAAGAAGTAAAGCTGTCTCCCGTCATCTTTTTGAACCAACGCATGAAGTGGCTGCTGCTCCAGCCACAGAATTTCGCCATGTCTGCTACCGAAAGATTCTCACTGCTTTTAACACTGATTTCCTGCAGTACTTCTTTCAACTGCTCCCTATCCGGAGAAGACACGATTTCTCTGGACGGATACATTCTTATGAGAAGAAATATGATCTGCAAAACTGCAGCTTTCACTCCTAGCTCATAAGCATTTTCTTTTGTTTCACACAATTCTTCCATCTGAATAAGACATCTTTTTAATGAATCATAATGCACTTCCTCTGGCTTTATCTGTACCGGAGGAAACAACTTACCTGCTGCAAGCGGGACGAGAAATTCTCCTGCACAGAGATCTGCTGCTCCTTCTCCCAGAAAATCCATTTCAAAGATAATATTTTCGTATTCCATAGAATATCCTTTTATCCTATGAATTGCATGAAGGGTTCCAGGTGTTACTACAAAAATATCCCCCGGTTCTCCCTCAAAGCTTTTTGTTTCGATCTGGATCAGCCCTTTTCCCTTTTTTATATAAATCAATTCCATCTCCTTATGCCAGTGCAAAGGAACCGCCGGAAAATCCAATGGAATCGTACATGGATAAATATTAAACGGAAACAACCGGCTGCCATGCTGTTTTGTTTCCTGATATTTTGTACCACTTTCTTTTTCTTTCATCTATTTCCGCCTCTATGATAGGATAGTATCATTTCTTGCTCGCTTTTGACAAGAAACAACGGACTACCTGTGATATAACTAAAGCAACTTAAGTTAACGAAACTACAACCATTTTATATATGAAAGGAGCAACTCCCATGAGTGAATCTATGAAAACAACACTAAATGAACTTTGCCAAAAGGATATTGCAACTGCTTCCGACGCAGAACTTTATACAGCCCTTCTGAAACTTGTGCAGGAACAGAGTCAGAAACAGATAAAACCAGTAACTGGCAGAAAACTGTATTATATTTCTGCCGAATTCCTAATTGGAAAATTACTTTCCAACAACCTGATCAACCTTGGTCTGTATGATGAAGTTCGTGAAACACTTGCCAGTGTCGGAAAATCTCTTGCAGATATCGAAGAGCAGGAACCGGAACCAAGTCTTGGAAATGGTGGTCTTGGACGACTTGCTGCATGTTTTCTTGACAGCCTTGCAACTCTGAATCTTCCAGGTGATGGTGTCGGTCTTCGTTATCACTGCGGACTTTTTCATCAGAATTTCAAAAACAACATCCAGAACGAAACTCCTGATTTCTGGCTGACTGACCAGTGTTCTGCCAAAGCTACCGATACAGTATTTCCGGTTTCACTTGCGGGAAACACCTATTCTGCAAGACTCTACAAACTTCCTGTTACCGGCTATGAAGGCAGAACCAATATGCTCAATCTGTTTGATCTGGATTCTGTAGATGAATCTGTGATTGCTGATGGAATTTCTTTTGACAAAAAAGACATTGCCAGAAACCTTACATTATTTCTTTATCCAGACGACTCCGATGAAGACGGCCGACTGCTTCGTATCTATCAGCAGTATTTCATGGTTTCAGCCGGTGCTCAGCTTATTCTCAATGAATGTGCTGCACGTGGATGTAACTATCATGACCTTGCTGACTATGCAGCTATCCAGATCAATGATACACATCCAAGTATGGTAATCCCGGAACTGATCCGCCTCCTTGGGGAACACGGAATCAGCTTTGATGAGGCAGTTCAGATCGTAACAGATACCTGTGCATATACCAATCATACAATTCTTGCAGAAGCTCTGGAAAAATGGCCACGTCATTATCTCGATACCGTTGTTCCTCAGCTTATGCCAATTATTGAAAAGCTGGATAGCATTGCCAAAACACGTACAACTGATCCTTCACTTGCTGTCATCGATCAGAATCAAGTCGTTCATATGGCACATATGGATATTCATTTTTCTCACTCCACAAACGGTGTTGCCACACTGCATACGCAGATTCTGAAAGAAAGCGAACTGGCAGGATTCTATCAGCTGTATCCGAACAAATTTAATAATAAAACAAACGGTATCACCTTCCGCCGTTGGCTTCTGAAATGTAATCCGGCCCTGACCTATGAAATTGAATCTCTGATCGGATCCGATTTCAAAAAAGATGCTTCTGAACTGAAAAAGCTTCTGAATTATACAGACGATGCAGAAGTTCTGAAAAAGCTCAGTTGTATTAAAAAAACCAACAAAGAAGCACTTGCTTCCTGGTTAGAAGATAAACAGGGAATCAAATTGAACACCAATGCAATGTTTTCCATTCAGTCCAAACGACTTCATGAATACAAACGTCAGCAGCTGAACCTGCTTTTCCTGATTCATGAATACCTGGAGATCAAAGCAGGACATACTCCGGCAACTCCATTAGTAAGTATCTTTGGTGCAAAAGCAGCTCCTGCCTACATCATCGCCAAAGATATCATTCACTCTCTTCTTACCCTGTCACAGGTTATCAGTGAGGACCCTGAAGTTTCCAGATATCTGCAGCTTGCATTTGTAGAAAATTACAATGTTTCTGCAGCAGAAAAAATGATTCCGGCATGTGATCTTTCTGAACAGATCAGCCTTGCATCCAAAGAAGCATCCGGAACCGGAAACATGAAATTCATGCTGAACGGTGCACTGACTCTTGGAACCATGGACGGTGCAAATGTAGAAATTGCCGAAGCTGTCGGAAATGACAATATTTACATCTTTGGTCAGAGCAGCAAGCAGGTCATTCACCGCTATGCAGCCGGTGACTACTGTGCAAAAGACTGGTATGAAGCTGACCCGAACCTTCGTCGTGCCATTGATTTCCTTACCAGTGACGAAATGCTGAAATATGGAGATGAAGAACATCTGAAACGACTGCAGAACGAACTTATAAATAAAGACTGGTTCCAGACTCTTCCGGATTTCAATGCATACGTTGTCCGCAAAGAACAGGCAATGAGTGATTATGCTGTAAATCCGGAAGCATGGAGCCGCAGAACTCTGATCAATATTGCAGAAGCCGGATTCTTCTCCTCAGACAGAACCATCAAAGAGTACGATGACGATATCTGGCATCTCGGAAAATAATCATTCTCCTGGATTAGAGCGGCGAATCTGCTCAGTCAGCTCTTCGCCGCCCTGTTCATACCATTCCTGCACAAAAGTGTCAAAGTAAGTAATTGGTTTTACACCCATGATAATCTGAATGAAAGCGTCTTTTTCAAGCTGCTGAAGAGACTTCGGTATTTCACCGTCTGCATCATCCAGGTATCTTTTGGCTGTTGACCGGTAGTTTCCTTCTATCAACCTTCCAACTGCTGCAAGTCTGGATTCATATGCTGCCCAGTCTTCCGCCGTTTCTGATTTTCCCTGAATAAATTTTTCTGCTGCATCGTAATAAGATTTCTCAATTGCACTTAAACTTTCTTCTTTTCGCATGCCGCTCATTACACTCTGGATATCTTTTGTGATCTGAAACGTCGCCTCGTTATAATCAACATTGATAACCAGCGGTCTGGCTGTCGGTTCTACGTTAAGAGCAAAATAATCATTTACCTCATCCGCATCCTTGGCTTCATATCTGCTATAATCAAACAATACACTGATTATCTTCATTACAATTTCCGGATGCTCATATCCTTTGCGTACAACAACATATTTATTATCCTGAAAAGTATCATATACATTCTGCCAGTCTGTCGACTGTAGATAAAATGGCTGCCAGTTTGCCTCTTTGTCTGTCTCATAAACATCCATCAGTGGATTGTTCGGTGTCCACCACAGGCCAAAAAAAGCTCCACATTTTCCATTTATCACCAGATCTCTGAGGTTATTCTGCGCACGCAATGCAAAGTTCTTATCCAACACGCCACGTTCATAGAGTTCATGAAGATAACTCAGTGCATTTTTTGTTTCTTCTGTTACGGAACCATACACGATCTTACCATTTTGATTTACCCACCTTTGTGGACTGGCTCCAAATTTATCAAAAACAGAATCTACTGAATAATTAGAGCTGGTAGTTCCCACCAGATCTGTATCACAGGCGAGTCCGATCGGGTCTTCTCCATCCTCCGTGCCCATTTTATTCTGGACAAATTTTTCTACTATGTCAAATGCATCTTCCAGTGTTTTCGGATCTTCAAGGCCAAGCTTATCCATCCAGTCCTTACGCAGCCACATCAGACGTGGACCATGATCTGTAACGGTCTCCGGAATTGCCATCAGTTTTCCATTAAATCGCACAGAATCCAGAAGACCGCTTCCATAACTCTCAAACATCTCTTTGATTCTCTCTGAAGTGCAATTCTCATATACTTCGCTCAGATCTTCCACAAGATCATTATCAACCAGTTCTTTGAGTGTTTCTCTGTCCGAAACCACCAGTACATCCGGCAGCGTCTGGTCTTTTACAAGAATGTTCACAAATTCATCATATCGATCTTCCCGTTCCATGTAGACACTTTTATTCTGAATATTCAGCATTTTTCTGAGATAACGAGTGTAAGCATTGTCGTCATAGGTATTTCCATCCGGAAGATTTGAATTATTCGCACCACTCATTTGTCCTAAAGTATACGTTACAAGTTCAGGATAAGCACCATAAGGAGTCTGTGCAGCTGTTTCCCAGGTACCGGTACGGACTGTCTCTGTAGATTCCGTATTTTCTTTTGCTGCCGATGATCTTTTCTGATTCAGCTCCTGTAAATCATTGCTGCATCCACAGACAGCTATAGCTATGATCCCTATCAGAACAACAGGCAGTTTTTTCCATTTACTCTTCATTCTCTCTGCCCTCCTTCGGAAATTTCATAATAACAGTCGTGCCTTCATCCGGTGAACTGAAAATATGAATTCCATAATTCTCTCCATAAAGAAGCCGGATACGGTCATTTACATTCTTAAGGCCATATCCTTTTGCCTGATAAGTTACCAGTGTTTCTGCTTTTTCCTGTTCCATACCAAGTCCATTATCACGGACAGTGATCTCTACATCATCCCCCTTGCCTTTAAATGACAGGAAAATTTTTTTATCACCATCCTCTTTTTCATCAAGACCGTGTTCGATCGCATTTTCGACAACCGGCTGAAGAAGAAGCTTCGGCATTTTTTCATTTTTTATTGTCGGATCAATATCCCAGTCTACCGAGAAATTATGATCATGCATCGTAAGCTGGATTTCCAGATATGCTTCCATATTCTGAATACAGTTTTCTACCGTAACCACATCTTCACCTTTGCTTAATGCGGTTCTGTAAAAAGTAGAAAGTGCCAGGGTAACCTTACTGATCTCCATCTGGTTACTTCGAATCGCCATCCAGTTCATCATCGACAGTGTGTTATATAAGAAATGTGGATTGATCTGGGCCTGAAGGGCTTTCAGTTCATATTCTTTCAACGCGATCTTATTGACATATACTTCGTCGATCAGGCGGTTAATCTCATCCATCATATTACGGAAACTGTTAACAAGAATTCCTACTTCATCTCCCGAATCACTGTTGACTGTAACTTCACGGCTTCCATGATTTACCCTGTCCATATTTTTCGTCAGTTCTTCAATTTTTCTTGTAAAAATTCTTGAAAATGCCATAGCCAGAAACAGAATGATCAGACCACAGGCCGCAATCAGTGGAATCTCTTCCAGCAGCAGTCTTCGTACAGAACCTGATATCGCATCCTGACTCTTATAAAGATAAAATACCCAGTCATTTTCTTCACTCTTGGTCTTTGTATATGCACAGGACTGGCTGATTTTCTGAATCATGGAATCCATTTTTTCAGATTTATCAAATTCCAGATTTGTCAGACCAGTTTTGTTATAAAGAACTGTACCGTTTTTGTCTGCAACAATTCCACCATTTTCCTGCGTGAGAATATTGGTCAGTGGCTGGAAGATTTTATTATAATCCAGAGAAATGCACAGAACTGCATCCAGTTTCTGATCATTATAGATCATACGTACTGCTGCAACTTCTTTACGATCCTGATCAACTTTCCACTGAATACGCACATCATCTTTCAGCCCTTCACTCCACCACTCTTCTTTCATCTTATCAAGCGGAACAAGTGTATACTCATGCTCCACCTGGATACTGTCCGCAAAAAGCTGAATTCTGTTAATCGCGTCATGATATGATTTTGGTACAGACAAAAGTGGATCCGCTATTTCTGTATATTTTTCATATGCCGTATAATTATCGATATTTTTTTCCTTAATAATTTCCTCAATATCTGGTGAATAGGTCAGATAATTGAGAAGGCTGGCATAAACCGCCGTCTGGCTGTCAATGCTTTCTCTGGTCTGTTCCATGATCGACTGCATATCTTCCAGTTCGCTGCTGCGGACCATAGTACTCAGCCTGCTGTGACTGTACCAGGCAAGTACTGTCATCGGTACCAGGCTTGTAACTACAAGAAAGATCGTCAGTTTATGACGATACTTCATATTTTTGAATATCTTACGAAGTCTGTTCATCCTCTCCGGTTCCTTTCCTGTATGATTCCGGACTGCTTCCGTAATATTCCCGGAAACTTCTGCAGAAATAAGAAACATTTGCAAAACCAACACGTTCACTGACCTGTGCCACCTTCATATTGGTGCTGCAGAGAAGTTCTTTTGCCTTCTCCATCCGGAACACACGTATATATCGGTTCAAATTCATGCCGGTCTCTTTTTTGAAGATAAAACTGAGGTATCCGGAAGACAGATAGACTTTTTCTGCCAGCATTTCAAGATTCAGATCTTCCTCATAATGCTGATAGATATAATTTTTGACTGCTGCCACTTCATTTCTAGAACTACTCATAGAACGGTCAAGAAATGCCTCGTATTCCTTGATATTATCTTCAGTTACTTCAAGGATTTCCATGATATTTCTACAGTTATACAATCGTTCTATCTCATGCTCAAGACGCCGCTCTCCAGAAAACTGATTTTCCTGAAACAGTTCCTGAATGACATTCGAGAAAACAAACTTGATATACATTGCTGAATACTGTGTATTATCATGATATTTTTCTTTCAGGCATGCGAAATGCTTTCTCAGCTGATCTGTATCCTTCCGTGTGATGTCTTCTGAGATCATCTGCATGATCTGCGAATCCTGCACTTCTCCCACCGACAGTTTCAGTACATCATCTTCATTTGAGAAAACATGTTTTTCCGGATGATAAAATTTCTCTTCCATCTGCTGTTCCAGCTGCTCAAGGATTTCCGGCAGACACTCACAACCTTCAAATTTACGGCTGACTGCCAGATAAAAACTGTCTCTGTATTTTCGTTTCATAAAATTATAAAGATGATTTGCCACCAGCTGATAATCGCAATATACGTCCTGAAAAAGGAGAAGCAGCTGTCTTGCATTCAAATTCAGATAAAAGCATACTCTTCTCAACTCTTTCTGAATTTCCTCTTCCAGAGTCTCTTCAGCCGTATCAAAAAAAGCTACATCTGATTCGATCAGAATTCCGCAGTGCCATCCGTTCCATTTATCCATGTCAATCATTTCTTTTGCTTTTTCCAGAGTTTCTGCTTTACCAGAGTACAGATAATTCTGAAGAAAATACTGCTGCAGGAAATTTTTTTCTTTCATCTCGCGGCTTTCTTTTTTCTTTCGTCGCTCGATTTCTTTCTCCGCCTTCTGGATCACCTTATGGAAATCATCCGGATTTACCGGTTTCAGGATATATTCTGTCACACCATATCGGATTGCTTCCTGTGCAAATGCAAAATCACTGTATCCACTGAAGATTATGATCTGCAACGCCGGATTTTCTTCCTTGGCACGTCTTGATAATTCCAACCCGTCCATATGAGGCATTTTTATATCAGTCAAAACAAGTTGTATGTCCTCTGACCGAATAATCTGCAGAGCCTGTTTTCCGTTCGAAGCTTCAAAAACATTTCTTTCGCCTTCTTCTCTCGAAAGCAGATATTTCAGACCTTCGCGCTCTATTTTTTCATCATCTACAATAAGAACGTTTGTCATAATTCCCCCCTGTTTTGTTTCCTATAATACTTATGATTATAGCACAAAAAGTCTCTGGAAAAAATATTCTTCCAGAGACTTCCATTCTACATAACCAGAATCAGCCTTTTACGGCACCTGCTACAACGCCTTCAATAATGTACTTCTGACAAACCAGATATACGATGATGATCGGAATGATATCGATCATAATACTTGCCATCATTGGTCCCATCTGTACATGTCCGAAGCTGCCACGGAAATACTGGACTGCCATCGGAATAGTCTTATATTTTTTAATATCAAGAACCAGTGTTGGAAGAAGGTAATCGTTCCATACCCACATCAGTTCCAGGATCGCTGTTGAAATAATTGTTGGTTTTAATATCGGAATTAAAACTTTAAAAAACACCTGTAACGGACTACATCCATCAATCAGAGCTGCTTCCTCAATCTCAAGCGGAATACCTTTTACAAATCCTGTAAACATAAATACCGCCAGTCCTGCACCAAATCCAAGATAAATAATGCAGATATTGTATGGATTATTCAATTTTAAAGTATCTGCAGTTTTTGCCAGTGTAAACATAACCATCTGGAAAGGAACTACCATACTGAATACACAGAGATAGTAGAAGATTTTGGACAGTTTACCATTTACACGAACAATATACCATGCTGCCATTGAACAACATAACATGATAAGAACTACAGACATTACAGAAATTACAAGACTGTACCAGAAAGATTTCAGGAAATCCATCTGAGTAACACTCGCTACAAAGTTCGCAACACCATTCCATGTTTCACTGGTTGGAAGGCTAAATACTCCAGATGTAGTGATCGCTACTTCTTTTTTCAGTGAGTTGATTAATATTAAGACGATTGGGTACATCCAAAGGATACAAACAATTGTCAGTAAGACCGTTGCAACGGAATTTCTTTTTTTATTTTCCATTACTGCTGCACCTCCTTAGATGATGTTGCACGAAGCTGGATCAATGCAATTACAACTACCAGAACAAAGAATACAACAGCTTTTGCCTGTCCAATACCCTTCCATTGAGGTCCGCTTCTTGCATAGAATGTATCATAAATATTTAACGCCAGTAACTGAGACTGTTTTCCAGGATCACCACCGGTCAGTGAGAGGTTCTGGTCGAACATCTTGAAACCATTAGTCAGAGTCAGGAATGTACAGATTGTTACAGATGGCATAATCATCGGAATTTTAATCTTAAACAGAATCTGTCTGCTTGTTGCACCATCGATCTGAGCTGCCTCGATCAGGTCAGGAGATACGTTGTTCAGACCTGCAATGTAAATGATCATCATATATCCAATCTGCTGCCACATAAGCAGAATGAGCATACCGATAAAACCATTTTTTGCTGAAAGTGAAAGCAGAGGCTGTCCCCATTTAGAAAGCAGACCATTCAGCAGTGTCTGCCAGATATAACCAAGTACAATACCACCGATCAGGTTCGGCATAAAGAATACCGTACGGAATGCATTTGTTCCTCTGTATCCTTTGGTCAGTGCCAGTGCGATAAAAAATGCAAGCACGTTGATCAGAATACTGGATACGAATGCAAATACTACTGTCAGCCAGAATGAATGACTGAATGTATTATCAAGTAAAATCTTAGAATAATTTGAAAATCCAACAAATGTTACATCCTGCACTGTTGTAAATTTGCAGAATGAAAGATAGATGCCCCAGATAAAAGGCCACAGGAAACCGATTACAAATGCCGCAAAGGTTGGTAATACAAAAACCGGCCACCACTTTTTGATCGTTCTTCCTACCATGATTTTTCTCCTCTTCCCTACTGTTAACAGAAGCTTAAGTTCCTCTGTCTTTTAACTTATGAAAGGAGGCAAGAACCTCTGCCTCCTCCCATAAACAACATGTTATTTTCTATCCTGATTATTCAGAAAGAGCTTTTTCTGTAGCCCATCCATCAACGAATGCGCTAACTACTGCATCCCAATCGCCTGTGCCTGCCGCATATGCTGTAAGAGCTGTACCAAGACCATTCTTCCACTCTTCAGATGGCATTGTTGTAAAGTTCCATGAAACAGGTGTAAGACCAGCATCTGTATACTCAGCATCCTGTTTTACAAATACGTTTGTAGGAGCAACTGCTGTTTTGAAAGGAATTGTGAATCCCATGTCTTCAGACATAGATTTTGTTCCTGCTTCAGATGTTACACACCAGTTCATGAAATCCAGAGTTGCCTGAACATCTTCTTCAGATGCATTCTTATTTACACACCAGTAGTTTTCTGTACCAGTTGCAAGACCTTCGTTCTCATCGTCAACGCCGAAGTAGATCGGGATCATAGCAAGTTCATCATCGCTGTATGTCTTAGCGAGTTCTGCATATTCCCAGGAACCATTCTGATAGAATACTGCATCACCATTTACAAATTCATTTCTGGAGTCATCAGCTGTTTTTGCTGAAAGCTCACTTCCATCACATGTAGAATCTGTAATGTACAGATCAAATACATTCTTATACTGATCAAGATATGTTCCTTTGATTGCTTCTGTATCATCGATTCCATCTGCTTTGTATTCATAGTAGATTGGAAGGTTTGCAAGATGTGTTTTGAATCTCCAGTCAGAGGATCCGTCCATACCTGCTGAGGTGAAAGCACCTTTTACACCAATTTCATCTTTACGTGCCTGAATGTCGTCTGCTACTTTTTTGAGGTCATCAAAGCTCTTGATATCATCCAGAGTATATCCTGCTTTTTCAAGTAATGTTTTGTTTGTGATAAGTCCGTAGGATTCGATAACATATGCGATACCATCTACAGCATCTCCATCTTTCAGTTCATACGCATCAGATGTAAGTTCTTTTGTAATATCTGCATCTTTCAGATCGTAGCAGTAATCTTTCCAGTTTTTAAGGCCAACCGGTCCATTTACCTGGAACAGTGTCGGTGCATCGCTCTTTGCCATTTCTGACTGAAGAGTTGTCTCATACTGTCCGGATGCTGCTGTAACTACTGTTACATCTGTTCCTGTTTCTTCTGTGTAAGCTTTTGCCAGGTTCTGCCAGGCTTCATCCTGCTCTGGTTTGAAGTTGAGGTAGTAAACCTTTCCGCCTCCGTCTGCCATAACCGGTACTGACGGGATCATTGTAGCTGCCATTAAGGCTGCCATGCTCATTGCTGTAACTTTTTTCATTTTCATAGTGATTGTCTTCTCCTTTACTTGTAAGATTTGTTCTTTCTTAAGCTGTCTTTATTATAGTTTTTGTTGATTTTTTATACCATGATAAAAAATCAAGAAATGTGTTCTTTTTTTTATATTTTCTTTTGGAAAATATAAATGTTTTCATTTATGAAATGAGGAAAGATTTTCTTTGGGAAGCATAAAAACCGCAGAAGGGACTTGTCAGTCCCCTCTGCACACCCCTGGCTGGGTGAGATGGGAAGAATTGTTCAAGACAGAAGGTGGTAAAAATGGACTTGGATATTCAAATAAGAAGGTGGTGGTACGGGTGTTTGGTTCTACGATATTGGCAAGGAGAAGGTTGTTCCGAATATACATAGATATAAAAAATCAAGTCATTTTTCAGGGAATTTTTAGATGACTCTGGTATGTATTACATATTGCCGGGTCATCGCCCATCAAAATGACTTGATTTTGTCAGTTTTCTTTTTTATTATGTTTGTGCTTGCGGGAGAACATTCCAAGAAGGCTTTCATCTTTGGTGTCGGAGAGATTATCATCTGTGATGGTTGGCTCGGATACAACATATGCGCCCCTGCCGGCCAGTGGGGTATCATTATCCTGTCCGGTTATTGTATCTGTCACCCCATCCACTGACGTATCATCTTCGTTTGCCTGTACATCATCCAGGGATTTTTCCATTTCAGAAACTTCTCTGTCAGCTTCTTCTGTGCCGAAATCTTCCTGGCCAGAAGTGGCATTATCTTCCTTTTCTTCTTCAGTAAATCCAGGAATATCCGTTTCTGTGGATTTTTCTTTCTTACGGGAACTCCATGGTGCATATTCCGGTTCCGGTGCAATCGGTTCTTCCGGCTGTACGGAAGCTTCTGTATCCAGATCATCTGTCTCACCGCTATCTTCACCAGAAATAATCTCGCCATCTGCATCCACTGCTTCCACATCCTGTTTGATTTCTTTCAGACCTTTTCTCAGAAGAATCAGATAGATCATATCAATCACACCATTACAGAGGAATATCCATCCGGCAAAGATTACCGTGTATTTCACCATTGTAAATGGGTTTACTACCAGTGAGATACCAAGTGCAATGAAAATAATGCTTCCCAGAAGAAGGAACTTCCAGGAGCCTGCACCACGTTTTTTGAGTTTCAGGCTTCCCTTCAATGACCAGATGCTGTCCACCAGAATAAATGTGCCAAGCAAAATTGGGAGAAGCTTGACAACAATCTGCGGGTTCATAAACAGGAAGATTCCAAGTACCATCAGAACACCACCAGAAAACAGATCAAAAATCGTGGAATTCAGTTTTTCCGCCACATAGATCAGGATATGATACAAACCTACCAGAATCAGCAAAATTCCAAATACAAACTTACATATTACATTCACAGTACTGACCGGCATAAATACCAGACATGCACCAAGGGCTATGTATATGATTGATGTTACAATCTGCCCTTTTAAAAAGTTATTGATTTTTTCCCACATTGGTATCTGCTCCTTTCGTCCCAATGGATTTCATAGAAACAGTATACCTTTTTTCGACCAGTCCGTCTATAGGACATTCTGTGCAGGATGTCCTTATTTCATGTACAATACCGGAATGTTTTATCAGTCAGTATCCTTGCAAAGATCAGTCCCAGGGGAAGGGCTGCTATGATCAGGATTGCTGCCGCAAACCAGGAAGCAGCAACAGAAAGTGACATAATCCCAAGATTATAAAATCCTCTATACAGATACAAACCCGGAACCATAATGACAATTGAAGGAACCGTCAGGGAGATTCTCGGGTATCCTACTTTGTTTTTAATCAGGGATGCAAGGATTCCTGCAGTTAATGCACCGATGAACGCTGCTGCAGCCGGCGGAATAGCTGACAGATCCACAAGTTCCAGTCTGAGTGTATTTGCAACAGCCCCGATCATCGCTGCCGTTGCTGCCAGCCTTACCGGACTGTTAAACATAACAGAAAAGCCAAATACCCCGCAGAAACTTGCTATCAGGTGAAGTACTATCCACATTCCTACTGGCATTGACATCTTAATAAAGTCTACCGGCTGCAGGTGAAGAAGCAATGCCATGATCCAGGCAGCCATTGTTGCCACCAGAACGACGATCAGCGCATACATCAAACGTTCTGTACCCGATCTCATATCCAGCTTGGCAAGGTCAATCCCACTGGTAATAAACGGAAATCCCGGAATGATAAACAACATGGCACATATATAACCGGCCTCATGCTGTACCGAAATGCCAAACAGCATTTCGCCAATCTTCAAAAATCCTGCATAAACAAGGCAGGCCAGAGAAACCGACGATACAATGCATAAAAACAGGGTAAAATGATGTTTTGTCAGTTTGCATCGGAGAAAATTGCCAAATCCGGCACCTACAAAAGCGCAGAACATTTCAATAAAACCACCGCCAAGTAAAAAAGTAAATCCACAGCACGCAAGTGCCGCAGCGAATCCAAGTGCAATCGGGGAGTAAAGTCCATGAATTCGTTCAATATCATCCAGCAGCGTATGCAGTTCTTCTCCTGACATGTCTTTTCCATCAATTTCAAATTCCCGGATAAAATGTTCCAGACGATTCAGTTTTGATGTGTTTACTCCTGTATTAGTGAGACAAAGGGACTGGGTAAAGCCCTCCTCACCATCAAAACAGGTATACTCAATCGACATCAAACCAATATCTGCGGTACAGGTAATTCCCATAATCTCAGCCAGGGTATTCATCGAACTTCTGACTCGCCATGCACCTGTTCCACAGGACAGAAACATAATCCCCACTCGTCCGATGATTGATGCTTTTTCTGTCAGACTCGCCTGCGTGACCGGAATATCAGCACCATTTTCATCCGTATATTCGTGCCAGGCAATGTCCATGTGATTTTTTCTGATCACCGGTTGCATCATATACACATCCCAACTGCTTTATTCTTTTTCAAAATCATTTTTCCAGCACCTTCATTTCTGACAGAATCGCTTCCCTGCATCCCAGTCCGATACCATTCGCAAGTTCAATATTCTTTTCCATTTCTCTTTCAAAATGACAGAATGGCAGGAAGATTCCCAGTTTGCTGGTGTGTTTTTCAATTCCATGCTCGTCACGTTTACCATAATACATCAATGCACGTGGCAGCTCCTCCTGTAATTTCATCAGATATTCCCAGACTATTGCATATATTTTTTCTTCATTGATTTCCAGATCTACAGACTGAGGGAATTCAAAGAGTAAAAGGATTCCTGTATGTTTCGCATTCCGTATTGTCTCAATCTCTCCGTTCTGAGTATATCCATGACTTTCACGAAATCCATCTGCCATATACATACGGTAGTCTGGAATCTCATCCTGCTCTTCAAAGAGTTTATGGAACATCTTATACTTCTTTTCATAGATATGATTTTTTGATTCATCCAGAAGGTTTCCGTTTTCATCTGTAAGGAATATTGGATTCTCCACCCCTTTGTCATTAAAACGGATTGGAATCAGAAAAGAATTCCGGAGAAGATCAAATACACTGTTATTGCAGACTGCCATCATAAATGCAGAAAGATCTTTATTTTCATAAGCGTTGAATAAAGCCGCAGCAAAGACCGTTCCCGGAATGTCCGTTCCTGCACCCTCACTCTCTTCTGCTGACGGAATCGCTGCAAAAAATGTATCTTTTAAACGTTCGCAGGCACGTGGATTCTTCAGGATCTCGTCAAAAATCTGTTCCGCTTTTTCTTCTCTTGGAAATATTGTGCTCATAATAAAGCCTCCTTTGTGCCTTATTATAGGAGTACACCTGCAGAATGTAAAATTCATCTCTTCTATATTAAATATAACGAACTTGGATTATAACTTCTTTATTCTTTTCTGTAAAAAACTTTTTTAGTTTTCCTTTTTTTTCAGATTCTTCGTATTCTTTTCTACCATCTTACGTGGAACCATGATCATATGTCCACACCCCATGCATTTCAGACGAAAATCTACACCCACTCGCAGGATTTCCCATTCCTTGCTCCCACATGGATGTCCTTTCTTCAGGGTAACAATATCTCCTACGTCGTAGATAAGTCCCATGTCTTTCTTTTCTCCTCGTAATATTATTTGTTCACTTTTATCTGTGAGAAAACCTGTCCGATCGGCTCTTTGATCAGCAGATCCGCATTTCGGTCTCTCGGCGTGGAAGATTTGTTGATCACAACAAGTGCATCTCCACGGAAATAATCAATCAGGCCGGCCGCCGGATAGACTGCCAGAGAAGTTCCTCCGATGATCAGAACCTGCGCATCCGAAATTGCTCTCACAGATTCTTCGATCGTATTTGTATCCAGTCCCTCTTCATAAAGCACCACATCCGGCTTGATCATACCTCCACATTCGCAGCGCGGCACACCGGTACTGTGTTTCATATATGCAAAATCGAAAGATTTTCCACAGCGCATGCAATGATTGCGGTAAACACTTCCATGAAGTTCCAGAACTTTCTTACTTCCTGCCATCTGGTGAAGATTATCAATATTCTGTGTGATGACCGCTTTTAGTTTGCCAGCCTCTTCCAGCTCTGCCAGTTTCAGATGAGCCGCATTCGGCTTCGCGGTATCGCAGAGCATCTTATCCCTGTAAAATTTGTAAAATTCCTCCGGATGATTCAGAAAGAATGTATGACTCAGGATCGTCTCCGGTGGAAAATCATATTTCTGATGATACAGTCCGTCCTGGGAACGGAAATCCGGGATTCCACTCTCCGTCGATACACCTGCTCCTCCAAAAAACACAATGTTGTCATGCTGATCGATCAGTTCCTGCAGTTTCACGATTTTTTCATCCATGATCATCCCTCCTGTACAGTCACACTGTCTACCGATGCAGCATCACTGTTAGCACTTCCCGCATTCTCACCACTTCCGTCATCCTCGGCATTGACTCTTTTTCCCTGTACAACAAATCGTGTAGATTCATTTCCTGTACAGGTAGACAGTGTTACAATCTTATCTTTGATCGTCAGTTCAGTATCTTCTGTTTTAATATCCGAATAACTCTTGATCTTTTTCAGATATTCTTCAAATTCCTCTCCAGGGCCTTTGAACAATGTATATGTGTCACTGTTCACTCCAGTCGTATATGCGGATATGATCTCATACCTATAATTCTTATCCGGAGTCAGAATCCAGAAGTATCTGTCATTGTTATACAGCTTTTCATCTTCCGTAAATTTCTTCAGATGTCCGAACATTGATCCATTTTTCATGTTATGTCCGTAGACCAGTGTATTACAGTCATTGAAATCTCTGCCATTTTCGTAATCCACAAAGATCGTTCCTGCAAAATTATAATTCTTCTCATAGGTCTGATGAAGATATGTCTGATTGTCCTTTCCCTGCACGATCGGATAACTGATATCCGGCAGTGCATCTACGTAGATCCAGCCAATCACATCATCATTTATACTCTTCAGTTTTTCAAAATCAACATCTATTGGCGGTTTCGGCTGTGCGTCCGGTCCTGCTACTTCCGTACTGTCCGGATCACGTTCTGTAACCGCCATTTCTTCAATTGAATTATACTCATTCGTTCCTTTTCTGTATTCTGTATAGATATGATACAGATTGTAGGCTGCATAACAGAACACTGCGATCGCCACAACCAGTGCTATCGTAAGAATCACATCACTTTTCTTTTTTTTCTTCTGTTCAGGCTGTTCCTGTGTACCGTTCTTGTTTTCTTCCATAATCATACTCCTCGTAAAATGGCTTATTCTTATGCTGGAAACACATCCCCTCCAGTATGTACCTGCATGTTTTATATTATACCATATTCTTCTGCACTGTACGTAATCAAATCATTTCTTTTATTTTTTTATCATCTTATCACTTTTGCGAAAAAATGGCTATGAGATTTTCAACAGATATGATAAAATGAATTCATTGTCGTTACTGTACACAGTAATCTATTATCAGTCCAATCGGAGGTATATAATCAATGGCAAAAAAAAATCTTATCGTCGGACAGTCCGGTGGACCGACTGCCGTCATCAATAGCAGTCTCTACGGTGTCGTTTCTGAAGGTCTCTCCCATCCTGACACGATCGAACATGTATATGGTATGGTAAATGGTATCGAAGGCTTTTTAAATAACTGTATTCTTGATTTCGAAGAAGCTCTTCCGGGCGAAGATCTGAACGGACTCAAATCAACTCCGGGCGCCTATCTTGGTTCCTGTCGTTACAAGCTTCCGGAATCTCTGGAGGATCCGGTCTACCCGGCTCTTTTTAAAAAATTTGAAGAATTAAATATCGGCTGGTTCTTCTATATTGGCGGCAATGATTCCATGGATACCGTCAGCAAACTTTCACGCTATGCCGAACACATCGGAAGTTCTATCCGCGTAATTGGAGAACCCAAAACCATCGACAATGATCTTGTACACACCGATCATACTCCCGGCTTCGGAAGTGCCGCGAAATATGTCGCTTCCACTGTCCGCGAGATCACAACCGATGCCAATGTATATGAAAAGAAATCTGTAACGATCATCGAGATCATGGGACGGCATGCCGGATGGCTGACTGCCGCCAGTGCACTGGCCCGCAAATACGATGGAGACAATCCGCTGTTTATCTATCTTCCGGAAGTTGCTTTTGATCAGGATGTCTTTCTTAAGGATCTGGAGAAAGCATTCGAAAAGAACTGTAATCTGATCGTATGCGTCTCCGAGGGAATCCATGACGCAGATGGTACTTTTATCTGTGAATATGACAGTTCCGTAGGAACCGATACTTTTGGTCACAAAATGCTTGCAGGCTGCGGCAAATATCTCGAAAATCTGGTACGCAGCCGTCTCGGTGTCAAAGCCCGTTCCGTTGAACTGAATGTCAGTCAGCGCTGCTCTGCATCTCTGATTTCTGCCACAGACCAGAAGGAAGCCATAACTGCAGGAAAGTTTGGTGTTCAGGCTGCTCTTAACGGTGAAACAGGCAAAATGATATCTTTTATCCGCCAGACAGACTCTGAAGGTAATTATCAAATGGTATGCGGACTTGAAGATGTCAACGCAATCTGCAATGAAGAAAAAACAGTTCCACTTACATGGATCACTTCTGACGGACATGATGTCACAGAAGATTTCATCCGTTACGCCCGTCCGCTCATTCAGGGAAATATAGAGGTTCCTCTCGGCGAGGACGGACTGCCAAAATTCGTATACCGAAAATAAAATGCATCCTCTCGGAGCGTTTGGGGCTTTATTGGAATATTACAAAGTAATTTCTTATAAAGTCCAAAATCTCCACTCCCGATTGACAGAGAGTGGAGATTTTATTATTCCTGTTCAAATTCTTCATGATCCTGCTGGATCTTTTCTTTTACTTCTTTCTTCAATTCTTTTTCGTGTTTTTTTTCATCGCGGCTCTTCGGAAGAATAATATTCAGAACAACAGCTATCAGCGTTGCAAGCACCACCGGTGATTTTCCAAAAATAGTAGTTACCCAGTCCGGGAAACTGGCAAGTGCAGTAGATGCCTGAGAGACACCAACTCCAATTGCAGCGGCAAGTCCGACAATGGAAGAATTTCTGTAATCCATTTCTGCTGATGCAACCAGCTTCATTCCTGTCATGGCTATCGAAGCAAACACAGAAACAGTTGCTCCTCCGAGTACACATTGCGGAATAGTGGTAAGAAGTGCCGAAAATTTCGGTACGATTCCGGCAACTCCAAGAATTGCTGCAGCCAGTCCAAGTACCCAGCGATTGATAACTTTAGTCGTTGTTACGATACCAACATTCTGACTGTAAGTCGCTGTCGGAAGTCCTCCGAGCAATGCCCCAAGAATATTTGTCACGCCATACGCCATGATGCCGTTCTGCAGTTCTCTGTCCTCCGGAACTCTGTCCATTGCTCCAATCGTTGTCGCAGAGTAATCTCCAATGGCCTGTACAGAATTAATGGCAAACAGAAGCCCGATCGCAACGCATGCAGAAATCTCAAAATGGATTCCAAAATGCATAAACTGTGGAAGCTGAAATACTTTTGCTTCTCCGACACTTGAAAGATTTACCATTCCAAAAGGAATCGACACCACATATCCTACGAGAATACCGATCAGTATCGAAGCAAGCTTCAGGATTCCCTTTCCAAAATGATTCAGTGCAGTAACAACGGCAAGAGTCAGAAAAGCAACCACCCAGTTCTGCCATGAACCATAATCAGGGTTACTTGTTCCGCCCGCCATATAGTTAATTGCTGTCGGATACAGGGAAAGTCCAATGGTAAAGACAACTGTTCCTGTGATCAGTGGTGGAAAAAATACCCGGATTTTTTTTACCAGGATTCCCATAACAAAAGCAACAATGCCACCTATGATCTGCGCACCAAGAATCGAACTGATTCCATAACCTTCTGCAATTGCCTGCATACTTGGTACATAAGCAAAACTTACCCCCATGATCATCGGCAGTCCTGAACCTAAAGTAAAACCATTCTTCTTTCCAATCGGAAAAAGCTGAATCAGGGTTGACAATGCGGATACAACCAGAGATGCCTGTATCAGGATAACTCTGTCTTTTGCACTCAGGCTATTTCCGCCAACAGCACCTGCCACAATGATTGCCGGTGTTACACATCCTACGATCATGGCAACGACATGCTGCAGTGCCAGCGGAAGTGCTTCCTGAAACTTCGGGATACCATTCAGTTCAAAAATACTACCTCTTTTCATGATTCCTCCTGCCCGGTTTTCAATATTGTTTTCTCATCTGTGTATTGAAAATCCTTTTTCTGACTGTAATTGCTCGAACAGTCTTATTTTTTTAGTAATTATAACAAATTTAAGGCTCAAAAACAATTCGTAAGCCTTAAATATTTTGCTGTCATAGATACTAAAGTTTACTGCCTTTTTTTGTATACTTTTTCTCAATACTCAAATTAGCTAAACAATATTTAACCAATCCTATCTTCTCACGTCAGCAACTCAAACGTATGATACAAGTCTACTCTGCCATATCCCCACTCCGGGTTTGGATAGATCTCCCCAGCCTCTCGCACTGCACCTCTGCTCAGATAGTGTTTTACGCTGTTTCCGGTAAAATAAGGTTCATTGCCTCGAACCAATGCCCACTCAAACAAAAGTGCTGCAATTCCTGTTGTCTGGGCTGCTGCCAGGCTGGTTCCTGTCGCAGGTACAAACTCCCGTCCCGGTTCCGTCGATGCTGTCAAAATTCCTACTCCTGGAGCAGCAAAATCTGGTTTCACAATATTTTTTACATTATATCCACGGCTCGCCTGAATGAACAAGCTGTTATCCCGATGCTGATATGCCGTAACTGTCATTGCATCCTCCGCATCTCCTGGTGACGTGATCGTAAAATCCGGCGATGGCTGTAAAAAATAGGTCTCATCCGAAATCATCCCGCGAACCGGAAGCCATATCTGAAATCTGCTCTCTCCAGGCATCCTCTCTTCAATCTGCAGTTTCCATATTCCCGATGCCGGATGAAGAAATCGCATAAAAATCAGTGTATTGCCTGTTCTCCGCTCAATGGGAATATAATTGACCAGTACTTTCGTTTCCACAAACACAAACGATAATTCCTGTGTACTATTTTTCAAAGACGTACTGACCGACAGCTGTTCGCCTGTCGGTGACTGTATCATCATATAATACGATCCCGGAGAATCTCCCCAGAATTCCATCATAAAGCCTCTGGTATTTTCTTTTTCTCCAATTCGCAGTTCCACAGTGTCTTCTCGTACAGACTGATTCAATTCTTTTAGATAATGATGTCTGGCTGTTCCTTCATTCCCCGCAGCTACAGAGACCGCATTCTGTGTAAAAGCTGCAATACTGTTAATATATTCATTCAGCGGTCCTTCTCCCCGGTGAGCGCCCATGCTGGTACCAAGCCCGATGCAGATTGATAGGGGCATCTGCTGTTCCTGCGCCACGCGCAACACATAAGAAAGCGCCAGCATGATATCATCTTCCTGAAAAATGTCCGCTCCCTGCGGCAAAAGATAAAAATCACGCAAATACATTTTTGCCTGTTTCAGCCTCACGATTACAAGCTCTGATTCTGGTGCCGCCCCCGAAAAGCCTTCTTTTTCAATCCGATACCCTGCTGCCGTTGCCGCACATCTTGTCCCGTGACCATTCCTGTCACCGGACGGCACAACTTCCCATGGATTCTCAGAAGCCAATGCCCGCTCAATCTGCTCTCGGGTAAATTCCCTGCCAAAAGGAATCCTCTCATTCGGTTCCCCCTCCAGTTCCTGGTCCCAAATACTTAAAATTTTGCTCCGTGTTCCATTGTGAAACGCCGGATGCAGATAATCGATTCCTGAGTCAATAACTGCGACCAGTGTCCCTTTTCCCTGCAGCTGCAGATACGGGTGCTCATGAAGTCTGGTCACTCCAGATGCACTCAATGCTCCGGTATCCATATAAGTATAGCATCGCGGTATGGAAGAATAAGAGTAACTGCTCAATTCCAGTTCCGGAACGTCCTTCATTGGTACATATAAAATTCCAAACAGGTCATTTACAATCTGAAAGGTATCGTCTGATTCATAGGGAAATGTGCCATGTATATTCTGTTTATATCGGATAATAAAATTTTCATACTGTTGATTCTGTGCCGGTACAGGCATTATACTCACGCTCCGGTCATTTCGGTCTTCCCTATCAGCCTATGAATACAGATCATTTTTTATGACAATCAAATGCTTTTATAGATCGGTTGCTGTTTTCTTCTTTGATCGGATCACCAGTATCAGTATTCCTGCCACCAGGATAAACAAACTGATAAACTGCGAAGTAGAAAGCATTCCTACACTTCCTCGAATCAGATCACCCCGGAAAAATTCCAGGGCAAACCTGCCGATGCTGTAAAAGATCAGATAGCAGGCCGCAACCTGTCCATCTTTTTTCTTGTGGCGTGCAATACAAAGCAAAATTACAAAATGCAGAAAATCCAATATACTGGAATAAATCTGTGTCGGAATCAGTGCCACATGATTCGGTGCAAAATCCGAATTCTGGAATGTAATAGAAAATATGCTATTTGTCTCACGGCCATAGCAACAGCCTGCCAACAGACATCCAATCCTTCCAAATCCCTGTGCAAGTGCCACTGATGGCATCACCAGATCAAAATACTTCCAGAAGTTTATTTTTTTGCTGCGACAATACAGACAGCCAGATAAAATTCCTCCGATAATTCCACCATATACCACAAATCCATCGGAAAGTGTATCCAAAATATACTGAGGACTCTTCACAATCTCATGCCATTCCGTAATCCAGAATAAAAACTTTGCACAGAGCATCCCTCCCAACAGACACCAGATCACCAGGGAAAACACATGCTCCCGATCCAGTTTCTGTCGCTTTGCTCTGTAGTCAGTAACAATCCATGCCACGATTACACCGAGTGCAATCATGGTTCCATATCCATATACCGTCAGCGGTCCTATAGTAAACAGTTCATTTCTCATATATCCTGTCTCCTCTCCCGGATCTGCGGAAAGTATTTTTTCCACAATTCAAGAAGTTTCTGATTCGCCCTGTCATTCAATAGATTTCTCTCGCATGCATCAGGATCACATTCTCCACAGATATCCATTCCCAAAATCTGCTGTTGTTGCAGCACGATTTCCAGAAACTTTTGAAGTTTCTCAAGGCTCATATCACCCTGGCTCCATGTTGTTGACGCATCTGCTGTACACAGCACATCTTTATCCACGGAAATATACATTGGAAGATCTGCACGCAGATTCCTGAAAAATGTATTCTTTTCCTCACCTGTCATTGCCAGCAACTTTTCTCTGGACAAAAACTGTACTTTCTGCTGAAATTCCGGTTCAACCTGCATATAGGCCTCTTCATCCGGTCCAACAAGAATTACCTCTTGCAGCATCGGTACTTCTTCCAAAGATGCCGCAATCCATCCACCACAGGATAAAAGGCCTCCAAAGGCCGGCAGTTGCATATCCGTATGATTATCAAATACCAGAAGCCGGAATGGATGTTCCATCTTTGACAGCCACAGCCGGCTTACATAATGATAATTTCCTGAGTCAATGAAATGTATGCCATTTCCCGTATAGTTCTTTATATCATCCAGTATCCGGTTTTGCGCTTCCTCATCACAGTAACAGTTACTTCCCGGTAAATCCTGTACCTCCAACCAGGATATATCTTCCTGCATTTCTGCATGGTTCCGGTAAAACTGCTGTTCTTTGTAAATTCCGGAAAAATTCATGATCACAATTTCATTGTTCTCTGTTCTGTTTTGTTCTTTATTAGTAGTCTTATTTTCTGCCATAGAAACATCTTACCATGAAAATGCCAAAAAAGGAACCAGTGTCCGGAGACACTGATTCCTTTATTCTTTTCCACCTTATAAAAAGTGTACTTCTCAGGCTTTGTTAACGGATCCGAAAAGTTCCATTTTTTCTTTAACTGTAGCTTTGATTGCTTCAGTTCCTGGAGCAAGAAGTTTACGTGGGTCAAATCCTTTACCCTGCTCGTCCTTGCCTTCTTCGATATATTTACGTGTAGCTGCTGCGAATGCAAGCTGGCATTCTGTATTAACATTGATCTTGGATACACCAAGGTCGATTGCTTTCTTGATCATGTCTGCCGGGATACCTGTACCACCGTGAAGTACAAGTGGCATATCTCCTGTCAGCTTCTGGATAGCATCCAGTGTCTCAAAGCTCAGACCTTTCCAGTTAGCCGGGTATTTACCGTGGATGTTACCGATACCTGCTGCAAGGAAGTCGATACCAAGATCTGCAACCATCTTGCATTCCTTAGGATCTGCACATTCACCCATACCTACTACACCATCTTCTTCGCCACCGATAGAACCAACTTCTGCTTCCAGAGACATTCCATGCTCTGCAACGATCTTAACCAGTTCTTTTGTTTTTTCTACGTTCTCTTCGATCGGATAATGGGAACCATCAAACATGATAGATGTGAAACCGGCTTCTACGCATTTCAGGCATCCTTCGTAGCTGCCGTGATCCAGGTGAAGTGCAACCGGAACTGTGATATTGAGTTCCTCGAGCATTCCTTTCACCATACCAACAACAGTCTTATAACCTGTCATGTATTTTCCTGCACCTTCGGATACACCAAGGATAACCGGAGAGTTGAGTTCCTGTGCTGTAAGCAGGATTGCTTTTGTCCACTCAAGGTTGTTAATGTTGAACTGACCTACTGCATAGTGACCAGCTTTTGCTTTTTTCAACATTTCTGAAGCGTTTACTAACATGATAAATTCCTCCTAATCTTTTTGGGCGGTATTACCAAACCCAAATTATAAGTCTAGTTTAACAGATTAAATCTGTTTCGTCTACTATAATCGTGCAAAAAAACTGTATACATTGTTACAATTTTCACGAACCCGTACTTCTGTGATATTCTCGTGTCAGTCTGGTGAGTATTTCGTCCATATTTGTCTTATTCACCACCAGCTCCGGTGTTTTGGAAAACTCCTGAAGTCTCTCTCGGATATTCTGCAGAACTTCCTTCTCTGTCCCTATTGATTTTGCCATTTTTTCATATTCTGAAGATGTTCTTGTCATTCCAAAAGCGATCAGATAAGCTTCCAGTGCTTCCCGGCTCCTGCTTCCCTCGTATGCTTTTCGAAAATACTCTGTAGCTTTTTCCATCTGAAACAGATAACTGTAAGCACAGCCAAGATTGTGGTACACTTTTTCTGTCATCCCCTCACGGATTTCCTCAAGATCTTCCCTTTCCAGAAGATTCTGGTAAACCTGTATCGCATGTACATACATTTCATTCTCCATTAATGCATCTGCCTTCTGTTTCTCACGCATTGCCGGAGTTTCTTCATTCATCTTCTGCAGACGTACATTCAGTTCTTTCAGTTCTTCATATGTCAGATAATTGATTTCTTTAAATACCGGATAAACAATATCTTCCGCACTTGCAAATTTGCTGATCTTGGAACGAAGTTTGGCTGCCAGTGCCGGAAGTTCCAGTTCCTCCTGTATCCAGCTGCACAATCCTTCATTCATGATCGTCTGGTCGATCAGATACAGATTATGATACAGATAATAGCAGAGTTCTTCAATGGAATACACATTGGTACTGATATTTTCTATGAAATAAGGCAGCTTTGCCCGTTTTGTCTGACACAGTATATATCCGCTCACTTTGTCTCCTCCTGCCATCTGGTCGTTTCTGTCCACTCTTTGCCACTTGATGGAAACATCTCACCAAATCCAAGATCCTTTACTGTAACCCTGCATTCATCCTGTGAAGTATACTGCAGATTCACACCAAGTCTCGTTGTCCGCTCTGGTCTCTCCGGCAGCCCCGGCAATGCCATTGCGATCCGTTTCTTTTTTGCCTCGCCCATTGTATCTACAATAAAAACAAGTTCCTTCGTTCCATCCAGGATCAGCTCGACATATGCATTACTTTCATACCAGTTTCTGCCTGATTCGATCAACGGATAATAAGCCGGTGCTCCCATGACGCGCAGCTCCATTCCAACATCAGAAAGTACCAGCGAACTGCTCATATAACGATAGTCTTTCAGGTCATGATTGATCACCCGTTCTGCTCCTGCGCTGCAGGCTCCTCTTGCAAACAGGTTATTTCCATAAAAAACTTTTCTTCTCTGATAACATAACAGCTTCACAGATTTCTGTGCCCATTCCTGGTCAAATCCCTCTCCATTGATCTGAATACTGGAATACAATTCTTTACCAAGTGTGTTCTTGATAAATGTATAGAATTCTGCATCTTTCGCTGCTTTGATCCCTGCTTTGATCGACCATGAAATACCATATTTGCTTTCCGGGCAAAATGCTGTTTTGATGACTGCTTGCTGGTTCTCTTCCTGAAGCTGTCTTTGGATTTCTTCATGCTGGGTTACAACGACGATCTCCCAGTTTGGATGTTTTCTGCAGATCTCTATCAGATGATCGAGTCCATAGCGGTACATCGGTTTTGTCCCAATATACTTTAACAGTTTGTTCTCTTTTCCAAAACGGCTGCTGTTTCCGGATGCCAGATAAATGACTGCTGTCTTTCCTTTATCCATATTTCTTATTGTTCCTGTTCTAACAGTCCCATAACAATCTTTTCACTGGTGATCGGCAATTCACGAATCCATAATCCTGTTGCATTAAATACAGCATGCGCTAACGCTGGAGATGGTGTGTTGATAACGATCTCTCCGATGGATTTTGCACCGAATGGTCCTGTTGGTTCGTAACTGCTTTCAAATTCCACTCGTAATTTTCCTACATCCACTCGTGATGGAACTTTGTACTGCATGAAGGAATTCTGTTTGACATATCCATTTGGTGTATAATCAACGCCTTCATATAATGCCATTCCGATTCCCTGTCCAAGTCCGCCTTCTACCTGTACTCTTGCAAGGTTTGGATTGACTGGTGTTCCGCAGTCTACAACTGCAACATAATCTAGAATCTCGATATGTCCTGTCT
>ERZ835080.872-NODE-872-length-27634-cov-3.521665_pt1 | contig 27634 bp, 27 predicted proteins | sample MGYA00519688_ERZ835080 | MGnify/ENA primary metagenome ERZ835080 (study PRJEB31850, sample SAMEA3708770) | human gut metagenome | biome: human gut; feature: human-associated habitat; material: faeces | place: China | collected 2014 ... | reverse complement strand
GCGGCACTACGAGCGCCGTGCTCACACATGGCCCGAAGGGCGATCCCGGCGAGCCGGGCGCCGGGGGCGCGGGCATCAAGTACTTCGACGGGGAGGTGACGCCCGACACGCTCGGCTACACCTTCTACGCCGACCAGGGCTCCCTCATCGCGGGCGACACCGTCATCCTCAACGGCACCTACCTGTGCACTGTCACGGAGGTCACCCCCTTCAACATCACCGCCGACCACGTCAGGGCAGCAATCGTCGAGAGCCTCCACCCCGAGCGCGTGGGGATGATCCCCATGTTCAACCTGGGCACAGGCGAGCTCTCCGCCACACCGGAGTTCGCCTACGGCGAACTTCTGCGGCAGGGCGACTGGGTGATCTCGACGGAGACGGGCATGCTCGGCAAGGTGGTCGAGGTGGCCGAGCGAAACACGAGCAACGCGATGGTGACCGTGCGCTGCCTGATGAACATCGCGACAAAGAGCTACGTGGACCAGGCGCTGGCGGCGCTGGAGAACCTGGCGGAGGTGAGGTTCTGATGGCGATGGGGCTGATCGACAGGACCGTGCTCACCGACATCGCCAACGCGATCCGCGAGCAGGCGGGCTCCAGGGCCACCTACCTCCCCTCGGAGATGGCGGCGGCGGTGCGCGCGCTCGACGGCGTCAAGGCGGGCGAGGCGCTGGAGGCCACGGGCACGGGCGGGGCAGGCTTGCTGTCCGATTCTGTGCTCAAGGGGATTGCCGACGCCATCCGTGCGAAAAACGGCCTCACGGAACTCTACACACCGCCCCAGATGGCGCCCGCGATACGCGCGCTCACCTGGGATGCTGGCCTGAAGCCGCGCGCCCTGCTGCTCTCGGACGGGACGTTGGAGTTCAACTACCGCGAGGGCGTGTCCACGTCGCTCCCGCGGGTGGATGTCGTCAAGCACTGGACCGTCGACCCGGAGGGTTACGCTTCGGCGAGCTCGCGCCCATGGGACGACGACAAGCTCTCGATGAGGAGGGCGCGCTTCGCCGCCGAATTCGCCCAGGCGGGCGTTTCGAGCACGGCCTACTATCTCGCGGGGTGCTCCGAGCTCACCGACGTGACGGGCTTCGAGGCGCTCGAGGGCGTGACGGACATGAGCTACATGTTCCAGACCTGCTCGGAGCTGAGGAGCATCTACGCGGCCAGCGCGCCCACGACCATGGCCAAGGGGTCCATGATGTTCTACGGCTGCGCCAAGCTCGTGGGCGCAGAGGGGTACGTGCCGAAGAACACCGACGACCACTCCAAGCTCACCTACGAGGGCGTGCTCACCGACCCCAACTACGACTTGCGGGAGTGGTGCTACGGCCTGGTGTACGCCGATGGCGAGCTGGTCGTCTCGCGCATGAACAACCCGCAGGCGGGGCGCGAACTGCTGGGTTCGGGGCTGTTCTTCCACGACGCGCGTTACAACGCCGTTGGCGCGGTGCCGTGGCACGACTTCAGGGAGTCAATCACGCGCGTGACCATCGACGAAAGCCTCTCGTTCTTCGCGAGCGGCAACATGAACTACTGGTTCTACGGCATGGGGAAGATCGAGTCGGTTGCCGGCCTGGGCAACCTGCGCGGAATCGGCGAGATGCTGCACACGTTCAACTCGTGCAAGGGGCTGACCGAGCTCGACTTCCGCGGGTTCGACCCGGGGTCCCTCGCGAAGATGGACTACACGTTCGGCGCGTGCTCGAACCTGAAGACCATCCTGGCGGACGCGGACTGGGAGCTGCCGACCACGGGCATAACCGGCTTCCAGACGTTTTACCAGTGCGCCTCGCTCGTGGGAGGCGCGGGCACGACTTACGCGAGTTCGCGGACAAGCTATCAGCACATGAGGATCGACGGCCCCGGGGTCGCCGGGTACCTGACGGCGAGATAGACGAAGGGGAGGGTGCTCAGCCCCTCCCCTTCGAAAACAATGACGTTTCTGTCGAGCTCTTATTCGGCGACGGTGTAGTATTCGGCAGTCGCCTTGACCTCAGCGGCGTCGGTCTGCGCGTACGCCTCAAACCTAACCTTCTCGCCCGGGGCCCAACTCTGCGTATTGGCATAGCCCTCTTCCGCCTTGACGCCCTCGGCATCGTACAGCGCGAGCGTGATGGAGACGTCCTCGAAGGTGTATTCGGTGGTGTTCTCGATCACGGCAACGTAATTGTAGCTGCCATAGCCCTCGTCGATCTTCTCCCATGCCGCAGAGGACACAAGGCCGTCAATCGCGTCTTTTGCCTGGGACCTCTCAGTCGCAGCCTTACCATTCGCGACCAGCTCGGAAAAACTGTCCTGGTACTTCTCCCCGACTTCGAGATCGTAGCTGTCGACAAAGTCCTTGAGGATGGAAGTGCGCTCGTCATACACCTTCTGCCACGCGTCCCAGAACTCGAAATCTGAGATGGCATAGCTGTCGAGGACATCGAGGGAGTCGTTGAGCGTGTTGATGTATGCAACGACCTTCTCCTGAAGTTTGGAGTCCTCGAATTGACGGTCCTTCAGCTCCCCCGTCACGGACAGCTCGGCCTCAACCGCCTCAATGTAGTTTTTCTTCTGAGCGGCATCGTCCTCAGGAATCTCCTGCCCCTCGATGACGTCTGAGCGCTTCTCATACCCGCTGGCAATGACCTCCATCGCCTCGTCATCGGCGTAATCAGGCCCCTCTTCCTTTGGCGAGGAGCAAGCCGTGAGCCCAAATGCGAGCATCGCGCAGGCCACAAGGCCGAATATCTTTTTATACATCGAACCTTCCCCTTTCTCGAAAGACCCCTCAATTATATTTGAATAGCTGAATCAACGCCCCTCCTATCCATAAACGGGCCTCGCGCGAAGAGGAGTTCTGTTTGTGACCCCGGTGGACACTCGGCCCTGTAGGAAGGGCAGTTTGTCTTTTGAACCGGAGGGCACATGGAATCGATCATCGCCGCGACCGTCACGGGGGTGCTGACCCTGCTGGGCGTACTCGCGTCGAATTCCCGATCCCGCGCCGTCATGGAGACGAAGATCGACGAGCTCACGAGGCGCGTCGAGATGCACAACCGCATGGTCGAGCGAACGTTCCGGCTGGAGCAGGACATGGCCGTCGTCAAGCGGGACATCGAGGCGCTCAGCGAGAGGACGGGTTCCCGATGAACGAATTCCTGACAAGCAACGAATGGCATTGGAGACTGGCGCGCACGATCGTGCAGGGCATCCTGGGCGTGGTGGTGGCGAACATCGACGTGCTGATGGGCGCGGCGGTGCTCGACGCGACCTGGCGCCCGATCTGCGTCGCCCTGGTGATGGCGGTGCTCTCCCCCATCATGGCGGAGCTCGGCGCCCACACCGCGCTGCCTGAAGGCGGTGAGGACGATGGCCGCTAGTGATGACGAGCGTGCACGTTGGGAGGAGCTGCGCGAGGCGGGACGCGAGGCAGCCGCGCCGGACGACTTCGAGCCCGACGAGGACGAGGACGACGGCTTCGAGGAGGTGGCCGTATGAGCTATCCCATCCTCATGAAGCAGTGCGGATCCGACCACATGAGCCGCGGCCGCACCCGCGTCATCGACCACATCGTCGAGCACTACAGCGGCACGCTCGCGAGCGCCCGGAACAACGCGACGTACTTCGCGAGAAACGAACGCCAAGGCGCCAGCGCGCACTTCTTCGTCGATGACATCTCCGAGGAGATCTACCAGTCCGTCGCCGAGGGCGACACCGCCTGGCACGCGGGCGACTGGGACATGAACTGCCGCTCCATCGGCATCGAGATCATCAGCGCCGGCGAGGACTTCTCGGAGACCGAGATCGCCAAGGCCGCCTGGCTGACCCAGCGCCTGCAGGAGAAGTACGGAATCCCCGACGCCAACGTAATCCGCCATTACGACGTGACAGGCAAGCGCTGTCCGGCGCCCTACATCGAGGCGGGCAAGTGGGGCCGCCTGAAGGCACGCCTATGCGGCGACGGCACATGGACCGGAACGGGGCAGGGCTCGGCAGCCGGCACGACCGGAGCGCCCACGGGCAGCACCCAGGAGCTCGCCTGTCGCGTGATCGCAGGTGAATTCGGAAACGGCGATGAACGCCGCCGACGCCTTGGGGCGCGCTACGACGAGGTGCAAGCGGAGGTGAACCGCATGCTGGCAGGCGGCGGCACCGCGCCCGCTCCCACGGTGGACATCGACGCCATCGCGCGCGACGTGATCGCCGGGAAGTACGGCAACGGCGCGGAGCGCAAGAGCAAGCTGGGCGCCCGCTATGACGCCGTGCAGAGGCGCGTGAACGAGATCATCGGCGGCGGCGCGGCGGCGCCGGTGGATGTAGACGCGCTCGCCCGTGCCGTGATCCGCGGCGAATACGGTAACGGAGCCGAGCGAAAGCGGCGCCTGGGCGCGAACTACGACGCGGTGCAGCGCAGGGTGAACGAGCTCCTCTCCTAGAAGAAGGGCGCCACGAGGCGCCCTTCTTCTCATTTACGGGTTGCAGTTCGCGCAGGGGGTGTAGCCCCAGGAGACCATCTCCTCCCGCGTGGCGGTGATCTCCTTCTTGTTGGCGTCCTTCATCTGTTTCACCGACCTGCACCCGGGCAGATGGAACTTGCCCGTGTTCACGTTCGCTACGTAGACGGCCTTCTCAGCGCTCTCCTGCTGGCCCTGAGCGGGCTCCCCCTGCTGCTCGCGCCAGCTCTCCCCGGTGGCGTAGTCGATGCCGATGCCGGGCTGGACGTTGTAGCAGAACACGTTGAACGAGACGCCCGCGCCGTCGTCCTCGACGGAAAGCGCCTCCATGTGGACGCCGCGAGCCACAAGGTCATCGCCCTCGAAGACCGGCGTGACGCGGTAGAGCACACAGTTGCCCGTGCGCTCGACGTAGTCGGCTATTTGGTTCTCAAAGGGCAGCATCCCCTCGACGTTCATGTAGCGTGTACCGGTGATGAGGTTGCGCTCGTTGGCGTTCTCCCCGGTGAGCTGGTAGCCGATCAGGTGGCAGCGGTTGTAGAGATAGCGGTCGGAGATCAGGTCGTCATAGCGGACGGTGTGCCATCCGGACGGCTTCACCATGCCGATGGAGCCGCGCTCCTCGGTGGGCATCGTGTCGCGCGACACGACCGCCATGGCGGTGCCGCAGCGCCCCAAGGAGTCCAGCGGCGCGTAGGTTTCCGGAGCCGCCGCTCGATCCTCCTCGGTGAACGACGGGACGTTGCCGGACACGACGACGTAGGGCGAACCGGAGTACACGGGGACCTGAGAGAGGTCGAAGGGGGCAGAAACAGCGGCGCTTTCCGGTTCCGGAGGGGCTTCTTCCCCTGCGCCCTGACCCCGCTCTTCCTCGGGTGCCTGCACCTCCTGCTGCTCGACACGGGCGGCAGAACCGGCATTTGGCTCAGGGGCGGACGAGCAGCCCGCGAGCGGGCCGAGCGCGATCAGCGCGGTCAGGACGAGAGCGAGGAGGCGTTCGGGGAATTTGAGACGCGGGGTCATGAATTAATCCTTGGAGACGAGTTGATGTGCCCTGCAATCATATCGCGACGGGACCTGTAGGATGCCGGTTCACGGCGCACGGGCGGGCTGCGGCGCCGGAGGGACCCCTACAAAGTCCCGCAGGCGGCGTGGGCCGGCCGTGCGCCCCGGCTCCCTGCGTGTGGGCGACGGCGATAGCGACGAGTCGTGCGGCGCGGTTTTAGCGCCGAGGCTCCTTAACGAGAACGGGACCCCGACTGGGGTCCCGCTGCTTTAGTTCCTGCTATTTCCGATGAGGTAGGTTTCCCACCACAGGCAATCATGGCCACCTGCGCCATCCAGCGATTCCAAGAGGCGCATTTGGAGCTCGGGGCTGCGGGTGGCGAAGTCCCCCCTGACTTCCCGCTCCATGGCATCGTAGATCCTTCTTTGCTCATGCAGCAGATCGATGATCTGATCTCCGGTGAAGCTCTCCGGCGTGTACTCGATGAGGTCTCGACGGAAGTCGAGTTCCTCTTCCCTTTTCCTCAACGATTCGAGACTTATCTCCGCAGTCATGGTTGCCTCCTTTTTCACTTTCATACCCACCCAAACGACCATCTGGGGTGGTACAAATTCCGGTACAAATAATCCCGAATCAAGCGTTTTGGAGTGTAATGAAGGGTTCCGTTCAGTCTGAGCGAAACCCTTCATCTACCTGCAATTTTGATGCAAACTGCTATGTAACGTCACGAAGTGAAATATGGCGCTGGTTACTCGAACTCAATTGTTCCGCAAGGCTTGGGCGTGAGGTCGTACAGCACGCGGCAGATGCCCGGAACCTCGGAGGCGATGCGGTCGCCAATCTTCTTGAGCAGCGCCCAGTCGAGCTCGGGAACCTCGGCGGTCATGGCGTCGACGGTGTTGACGGCGCGGATGAACGCCGGCCACTCGTAGAGGCGCTTGCCGTCCTTCACGCCGGTGACGCGGAAGTCGGGCACGGAGACAAAGTACTGCCAAACCTTGCCCTCGAGACCAGCTGCGGCGAACTCCTCGCGCAGGATGGCGTCGGCCTCGCGCAGGGCCTCCAGACGGTCGCGGGTGATGGCGCCCAAGCAGCGCACGCCCAGGCCGGGGCCGGGGAACGGCTGGCGCTCGACCATGTTCTCGGGCAGGCCCAGCTCGCGGCCCACCATGCGGACCTCGTCCTTATACAGCAGGCGAACGGGCTCGCACAGCTCAAACTGTAGGTCGTCGGGCAGACCGCCTACGTTGTGGTGCGCCTTGACGCCGTCGGACTCGAGGATGTCGGGGTAGATGGTGCCCTGCGCCAGGAAGCTCACCTGGTCGCCTACCTTGCGGGCTTCTTCCTCAAAGACGCGGATGAACTCGGCGCCGATGATCTTGCGCTTGGTCTCGGGCTCGGCAACGCCATCCAGAAGATCCAGGAAGCGGTCAGTGGCGTCGACGTAGACCAGGTTGGCGTCCAGCTGGTTCTTGAAGACGTCGACAACCTGCTCGCTCTCGCCCTTGCGCATAAGGCCGTGGTTGACGTGCACGCAGATCAGCTGCTTGCCAACCGCCTTGATCAGCAGGGCCGCGACAACGGAGCTGTCCACGCCGCCGGAAAGGGCGAGCAGCACGTTCTTGTCGCCGATCTGCTCACGGCAAGCGGCAACCTGCTCGTCGATAAACGTGCGAGCAAGCTCCGGGGTGGTGATGCGAACCATGTCGTCAGGACGCTTGTTGGGATCCATCTGGACTCCTCCCATGTGTAAGTGCATATACCAATCTAAAAGTATATAGGATTCGCAGCAGCTTAGGCGCAGCAAGCAGGGGCTATCAGGCACCGGATTAGCAACGCTTGATTACCAACCCAAGATTAACAGCCCAAGATCAGTAGCCCCAAATCAGCGGCACAGATTAGCGGCTATCCCAGATGCGCGGTATAGAGCGGCTTGTAGGTCGCCCCTTCTTGCGACAGCTCGCTTTTATAGAGCGTCACGCTGTTGGAAGAGCTTTCTGCTGGAAAGACTAGATCGGACAGCGCCTGCGGAAGCACGCGCGCTCGTCGAGCCAGCGTCACGTGCGGATCGAACGCTTTCTCGTCATATGAAACCCCCTGTGCTCGCAGCTCCTCGCGAACCGCCATGGCGAGATTCATAAGGTCGCGCCCGTGCGCCAGCTTAAGCAACAAAGTTGCGTCGACCGGCTTGCCGTAGATCCCCAGGCCGTCCGGCACCAACCGAATCGCGGCGGCATGAGCGCACGCGGTGTCCAAAACGTCCATAACACGGCGCGCCTCCGCCTCGCCAATCTCGCCCAAAAACGCAAGCGTCACATGGTAGGTGGAACGCGCAACAAACCGTCCGCGCACCATAGAAGAAAGCTGTCGAGATAAATCGGCAACCTGTTCGATTAGCTCATTGGGCAGATCTAGGGCTATAAAAGTTCTCATGCTTACTCCCCCAACGCAACGGAGCGATCGCAAGCCAATCATGCGATATCGCCGTTGCATTCCACCAAGTTGTACCCGTTGTGCGCAACATGGCGCGACGCGCCCGCAAGCGCACGGCGGCATTCCGCCAACGGCGCCATGCGCAGCCGCGCGCCCATCGGGATATCATTTGTTCATAGTAAGCCACATTTAACTTATTGCGATGTTTTTGAGAATGAGTATCAATATGAGTCTAAGTAAGCCCCATTCTCCGCATAATGAAAATCGTACCAAGTGCGGTTGCCCGGAGAGGGCCCACAGGGACTGGGCGCCCGCACTATCGCCTGCGACCGAATGGAGAAGGTCATGAAGTTTGTATGCCCCGTTTGCGGTTACGTTGAGGAGTTCGACGGCGAGGAGCTGCCCGCCGATTTCAAGTGCCCCCAGTGCGGCGTTTCCGGCGACCGCTTCATCAAGCAGAGCGACACCGAGATGACCTGGGCTGCCGAGCACGTCATCGGCGTTGGCAAGCTCCCCGAGGTCTCCGAGGACATCGTTAACGACCTGCGCGCCAACTTTGAGGGCGAGTGCACCGAGGTTGGTATGTACCTGGCCATGGCCCGTGTGGCCCATCGTGAGGGCTATCCCGAGATCGGCCTGTACTGGGAGAAGGCCGCTTACGAGGAGGCCGAGCACGCTTCCAAGTTCGCCGAGCTCCTGGGCGAGGTCGTAACCGACTCCACCAAGAAGAACCTCGAGATGCGCGTTGAGGCCGAGAACGGCGCTACCGCTGGCAAGACCGACCTGGCCAAGCGCGCCAAGGCTGCCGGCCTGGACGCCATCCACGATACCGTTCACGAGATGGCCCGTGACGAGGCTCGCCACGGCAAGGCTTTCGCTGGCCTGCTCAAGCGCTACTTCGGCTAAGCCACAACGGACACACCGGTCATCCGGCTCCGTAGCACGCATTTAAGCTGCTAGACATACGGGACGGCTCGCATATGCGGGTCGTCCCGTTTTTTTATAGGTGGACGATCAGGGCCTGTCCCCTAATACCCGGCAAAACCAACGCGGCCGCTTGCAGGATTATCCTTTGCAGGCGGCCGCGTTTTCTATGCAAGCTGTCGTTGTCCTATAGGGCATTTATCTCAATCCGCGGTGCGCACACCAGAGTCGCACGCGCCGGACATGCACCGCAAAGCGCTACACCTCGTAGCTGTCCGCGGGATCCGGCTCCGCGCCGTCCGCCGCCTCAATCGACACGCCATCGCGGGCAGCTTCTTCCGCCGCGGTGCGTGCTTCGTCAAACTTCGCCTTCATGGTCTTGTTGTGCCAAGTGAGTTTGCGAATAGTCAGCTCCTCTGCCTTGTTGTTGGCCAGGCGCAGGTTGTTCTCAGAAGAAAGCAGAGCCTCCTTGGTCTTTTGCAGGTGCGAGATGGTCTTGTCGATCTCATCGATCGCGGTCTGGAACCTCCTGCTCGCCAGGTCGTAGTTGCGAGCAAAACCGGTCTTGAACTCCTCCATCTTGGCCTCGAAGTTGGTCACGTCGATGTTCTGGCGGCGTGCCAGCTCAAGCTCCTGCTTGTAGGTAAGCGAGTTCATGGCGGCGTTGCGCAGCAGCGTGATCATGGGGATGAAGAACTGCGGACGAATCACGTACATCTTGGGATAGCGGTAGCTCACGTCCACAATGCCCGCGTTGTACAGCTCGCTTTCTGGTTCAAGCAGCGTCACCAGCACCGCGTACTCGCAGCCCTTCTGTGTGCGGTCGTGGTCGAGCTTCTTAAAGAAGTCCTCGTTCTTGTGCTTGGTGGCCGTGGTGTCGTTCTCGTTTTTCATCTCGAACATGATCGAGATGATCTCGTTGCCGTGCTCGTCGCACTCGCGGAAGATGAAGTCGCCCTTGGTGCCCTCGGATGCGTCGTTATCCTTCTCAAAGTACGCGTTGGGAAACGCCGTCATGCGCAGGCGGTTGAACTCGGTCTCGCAGTGCTGCTCCAGGGTCTCGCCCACCATCTTGGTAGAGAGGCGCGCCTTCATATCGCGCAGGCGCTCGATCTCCTCGTCCTTAAAGCGGACGATTTCCGCGTTGGCCTTGCGGGCCTGCTCCAACTCAAGCTCATGGGCGGCCTGCACCTGCTGGCGCTCGGAATCGCGCACGGCCTGCTCGCGGGCAAGGGCCGCCCGGGCGTCGTCGCGCTCGCGCTCGACCGCGGCGACGGCCTGCATGCGGGCGATCTCCGCCGCGCCTTTTAGAGACTCCAGCTTGGATTTTAGGTCCGCCACTTCTTGTTTGGACGAGGATATCTGCTCTTGCATGGCCTGCTGCGCCTGGGAGCGAGCCGCCTCCACGGCAAGGTCGCGCTGGCTTGCCGCCGCATCCAGCTGCGCCTTGAGCTGGACTGCCTGGGAGGTCGCCTGCTGCAGCTGTTCCTGCAGCGTACGGCGCTCCTGCTCTGCCTGGTTGCGTAGGCGCTCGGCCTCCGCTGCCGCCTGCTCGCGGGACTCCTCGCGCAGGCGGGCCTGCTCGATCTGTGCCTGGTTGTCGCGCTGGGCAAGCTGCGCCTTGAGCTCGTCCACCTGATGCTGCAGCTCCGCCGCCGTCTTCTGCGATTCCGCGCGGGCCTGCGCCGCAGCCTGCTCGCTGGCAAGCGCTCGCTCCCCCACCGCCGCCTCAAGCTTGGCGGTGAGCTCGGCCACCTGAGCATCGCGCTGGGCGGTCACCTGCGCCAGCTCCGCATCGCGCTGCGCCAAGTTCTGCTGCAACGTAGCCTCCGCGTCCGCGCGGGCAAGCTGCAGCGCCTGCTCCTTCTCGCGGGCAAGCATCTGCATGCGCTCGGAAAGCTCGTCCGCAAACTCCTGGTCGCGAATCTGCTTCACAATGTCGGCGTACCCGGTCTCGTCAACCTGAAAAACCGTTCCGCACTTTGGGCACTTGATCTCATTCATACGCGCTCCCGCCTCTGCTGCCTGGCGACCGGTCCAAAGTGCCGCCGAGCTGGGTTGCCGGGCCTTCAAACCGATGGGCCTTTAAACGCTTTCAACTATACCCGCTCGTGCGGACATAATTTGTACCGAACAGGGACGCGCCGCGGCGCTGTGGGATTCCCATCGGGGATTCCTATCGGCGTCTACGCCTAGCTCACTTCCCAATAGGTAGTGCTAACGGAAGTGAAAGCTCATTCACTTCCGATACATAAGCCGGAAACGAAGCGAAAGGGAACGCCGCGAGCGTCGGGCACGGAACCCGTCCTACCCGCTTGCGCGCGACGAGACGGTGGACTCTAGCGCTCGTCTTTCACGAAGATGGCGACGCGCAGCTGCTTCCATGGCTCGCTCTCCGGGGCGACCTGCATCACACGGCACTCGAAGATGGATGCGTGACCGTAGTGGAAAAGCACCGAGAGCATGCCATTGTGATCAGCGGGGACGTAGCCCAGCATCTCGCCACACCCCTTGATGGCGATAGCTTGCGAATCGTACGGATTGTCCGGTTGAGCCTCGAGGGTAAGCTCATCGCCGGTCTTGAGCTGCGAGAGCACCAGTGCGCCCTCGTGATGCTGAAAACCTGCGACGTAGAAGTTCATAAGGTTGCGTGACGGCTCGTACATGATGGCCCCTCCTTCTTGAGAGCGCGGCCGCTTCTGCCGTGGCCGCGCCGGGGCACCGCATGAACCAGATGCCCCCGTGTGTTGGGAACACCATACGCGTTCGTGCGGACACGGTTTTGAGCGGCGCAGTTCGCCGGAGCGTCCGCGCCCGCTCGTCCTGTGCCTACTCGTCCCGCGCCCGCTCGCCGCGCTCCATCAGCCGACGCTCGCGGTCGGAATCCGGCACGGGACCCACGCCCTTAAAGAACGCAAGGATCTCGTCGCGGCTCACGGGGCAGTAGTTGTTGGCGTCCACTCCCACGTCGTAACGCAAAATGCCCGCATCGCGGTTGCGCTGGTTGTACTCCGGCTTGGCATGGATGTGCCCGTGCAGGTGAATGGCATGGCGCCACTTGCCGTTCCAGCTGAGCATGGGGTAATGCAGCATGCACATGCGCTGACCGTGGCACATACCGGGCTTGAGCTCCGCGTAATCCAGCACCTCGCTAAACGCCGGCGGATGTCCGGGCTCGCCCCACCCCTTGTCATGGTTGCCGCGCACCAGGATCACCTTGCGGCAGTTGATGCGGCGCCGCAGCGCGTACGCCTGCTCGACCGTGATGCGGTACGAGAAGTCGCCCAGCACGTAGAGGGTATCCGTCATACTCACACGGTCGTTGATATTGGCGATAAGCTGCGAGTTCATGCGGTCTATGGACGAGAACGGGCGGTCGACAGCCGGAATGATATTGGCATGCCCAAAGTGCGTATCAGCGGTAAACCAGATCATGGACGCGCCACCTCCATCTCCCCTTGCTCCAGCACCAAAAACAGGTTGGACCCGCGCTCTAGCGACCGAGTCCCCTGCTGCACGTAGTCCCACGTAGCATCAAGATCGTCGCCTGGCACGCGGACGGCGTCGCTGCGCAAAAGCCGGGCGAACGCTTGCGGCCGCTGACCGATCTTGCGGTCGAACGCGGTTGAGAGCAGGCGCTTCTCGCGATTGGTGCAGTCGCGCGTGAGCCCGTAGAGCGCATGCTCAAGGTTGCGCGACAAAAAATAGACGCCGTACGGCACGCGGCGGCGCTTGTAGGTGAGCTCGCGACACTCCACCAGGTCGCGCAGGGACGCCGCCTTCTCGCGGTTGCGTGCGGCGACGGACTCCGGCTTGCGCGCAGCGATATAGTCCTCGCCGTAGACAAACCCGCGCCCCGTGCCCTGGCGAATGTAATCGTCCGGCACAAAGGCGCCGTCCAGATCGACTATATGGACGATGCGGTCGATGTCTGCCCAATCGTAGGCGTGCCGCGACTCGATGCGGTCCAGCACAAACTGGCGCACGGTGTCGCGCACGTTAGACCGCACGCTAAACGTGGCCTCGCCGGGAAACATGTGCACCGTGGTGACATCGCAGTAAAACGTCTCCGAACGCGTATTCAGCGCGGGCGACCCGCCGCCAGTGCCATCGCCAGCGCCACTCCCCGCGCCGTCGCCGCCCCGGCTCGCGAACCACCTACGAAACGGCGCCACCAAAGACGCCTCCTCGCTGGAGCCCTCCACCAAGAAGAGCACCACGCGCCGCTCCCTACTCATGGCGTACCTCGGAATCGCCGCCGTCCGCGGCATCGGCACACGCCGCGTCCGCCGTCAAACCTGCAGCAGCGCCCGCAGACACGTCCGTCGCTGGCACCGCGCCTGTCGCCGCGTCCGCCGCCGGCACGGCGCCTACCGCCGCGTCCGCCAGATCCAGCAGCCCCTCGCCCTCGGCAAGCCGGCTCAACAAATCGTCAAAGTCCACCTGGTCCTCGTCCGCAGAACAACCTGCGCCAAAAAACGCAGCATCGATGTCCGCGCTGTTGGTGGGCTGGTACACCGGCTCCTTCTGCCCGCCCAGGTTGATGGCGCGAAGGTACTGGTTGCGCAAGTTGTTGGACGCGCCCGACCCCCTAAACCTAATGTAGCGGTTCTGCGGATTGACCGTGGTGAACACCAGGCAGCCGCTGGGCAGGCACTCCAGCGCACGCAGGTTGTGCGCGGTAAAGATCAGCTGCCCGCGCCCGCGCTGAGACACCACCTCCAGAAGCTCGCCCAGCAAGAACTCAAACACGCCGGAGTCGATCTCGTCCACCACCAAGCACGAGCTGTCATCGTTGTAGACGTCGATCAGCCAACCCAGCATGGAGACGATCTTCTTGATACCCTCGGATTCGGTCCTAAACGGCACCACCACCTCTCCGCGGCGGCTCAGCACCTCTATGCGCTTGCCCGCCGCGCCGCAGTCCAGTGTCTCGTCGTGCAGCTGGCGCACCTCTATGGACAGGCCCGGCACCAGCTGGCACAGCGCGCGGTTGATGGTGGCGACCGTGGCCTGCACGGCCTGGAACACCTCTGCGGAGACCACGGTGGTCTTGTCCACGGACAGCGTCACGTCGCGCAATATGGGGGACGAGGAATGGCTGCCTAAAGCCCACGGCCCCTGCATGCTATCCGGCGCGGAGAAGGTGAACACGTTGAACGCCAGCGCCGCGCTACGCTGCGTGTTGCACACCACCATCTTGCTCTTGGCAAACGTGGCTGCCAGCGTCACGCAGTCCATCAGCGGTACCAGCGTATTCGCATACGCCTCGCCGGCAGAGCGCGAAAGCTTGCCCGCCGCCTGCCGGGCCTGGTAGCGCTCGCGAGCGGCCAGGGCAAAGGCCATCATGGCGTCGCAAAACACCTTGGACGCCGCCCGGCGATCGCCGGACCGCTGCGCCACCATAAGCTCCAGCTCGGCTTCCTGCCCAGCAAGCGCCCGCAGCGCCCGCCAGCGAGAAGCGGGCAGCATGCCGCGGGCGCGCCCCTCCTGGTCATTTGCGCACCCATACAGCACGCGCTTGGGCACGCCCCGCGAGCGCACGGCAACGGCCTCCTCAACCAGGCGCACCCGGCCGTCCGGCGCATCAAAGCTAAACGAGTAGCCCATAAAAAAAGGCTGCCCTTGCGCCACGGACGCGCCCACAGCGTCGCTCAACCCCAGCGACGTGGACGAGCCCCGCGTCACCTCAAGCTCCACCTCAATGGTCGCAACCGGCAACAAAGGGCCAATAAGGTCCGCGCTGCGCTGCCCCAGCGGCTCGCCGCACATAAGCGCGCGCACGCACTCAAACGCGTCCACCACCGTGGTCTTGCCCGACCCGTTCTGCCCGTAGATCCCCGTCACCCGCGTGCCAAACGGGCTGTCCCTAAACTCGATGCGCCCGTGCCCCACGTTCTTAACGTTGGTGAGCTCGATGGAGCGAATGCAGATCATGTCCGCGCCTCCTTATAGGTTCGCCGCCGACCAGTTTTGGCATGCTGCCCAATCCGACATCACGCCAGTTCTCGGCCAGCTTTTTGAACATAGTATTGCAATCGGCAGCGCTTTTAGACACTCATTCGCGCTTATTCGCTGTAAGTGGATTATTAAGCGTCTTTGGACGATAATCCGGCGCTGTGACATCAACCCACCTCGCAGCATGCGCGCTGCGCAGCGGTCCCTCATTTCCCGCAGTACCCAATCAACTCGCAATCCAGGGGGTATGATGCCGAGTAAGCGCACGCGTTAGGAGTAAGCCATGAACGCAGTTGTTTCCGCTTCTATGGACGAAGCCGAGCTGTCATTTATATCCGAGCACGCCGCGAGCAAGCACGGCCTGGACGTGGCCAGCTTCCTGCTTGAATCCGCGCTGGAACGCATCGAGGACGAGATGGATGCGGAGGCATACAAGGAGGCAATGGAGGAGTCCCGCAAAGACCCCATGACGTGCGCGATGGAAGAGGCCATGGAGATGCTGGACGTGTAACCGCGCAACGGCTCACGCAATAGCCGCCGCGCCGCAAGGATGCAGCAACAAAAATCGCCCTTGCTAGTCCAAACCCAACGCCTCGCAAACCTCATCAAGCGAATACGTTTCCAGTTTGCCGGCGCGGTAGTCCTCAACCTTCTTGAGTAACCCAAACTCGTATTCAAGCTTGTCGATAGAGTGCTCCAGCGCCTCGTTCATCAAGAATTCCCTGGAGCGCCCCGTGGTCTCCGCCAGCTTGTCATAACGGGCGAGGAGTTCTTGCGGCACGTCGATCATGACGGTAGATGTCGCGACAACGCCTTCGCCACCGTTCAAGTATACGCGCGCATGCCGCTCGCGAGGTTCTCGCTAAAAATGCGAGTCAGACAGGTAGTATCAACTTCCCCGCAACTAAAACGCAGCCGCGGGCGTTGACCCAGAGAGGAGACAGGCATGGCTACATACGTTTACGAGGCTGACATCGAGTGGGTAGAGGACGAATGGGTCGTCACACCACAGGCGTTTCCCGGTTGCTTCGGCGGCGGAGCCTCCATACAGGAGGCGTGCGAAAGCGCCTCGATCGCGTTGAAACTCTTCATCGCCGAGTACATCGACACGGGCAGGGCGCTCCCCCAGACAACGTTTCACAACCCGCCCCGCTGCATTTTGTGCGTAGATGTCGACGAGATGCTCATCGAGGAAACTCGCGTCGATGCCGTGTCGTAGTCTGCGTGCGAACTTAATCCAGGGGTGCGGCGGTGAGCCGCCCATGCATTCCAGCGAACTCCTATCCTCCGACGTCAGCGGCAATACTATGAAGCGTCCCAGAGGATGACGGCCCGAACGATTCATATCACCAGGACTGATTATTTCGTGTCGCGAGCACAAGTCGCTTCGCGGCTTCCATATCGGCGCTAACGGCAACGGAGGCGGGCAGCCCCTATCCAAGGTTGTACAGCTTTAGCGCATACTGTTTGAACAGGTTGTTCCTGCGCCTAATGTCCTCCTCAGTCCAAACAGCCTTGGTCTCAAGGGTCTCCCCAGCTTCATCATTGGGTATGCTCGCGTTCAGATAAAGACCCGACCTCAACCCAACAAGCGAACCGGTACGAGGATCACGGTAGTCCCTCTTTGATCCATGATCGGGATCATTGGGATTGCTGAATCGCTTTTGTCCGAGTTCAGAGTTGTAAGGAGTGAGCGTTAGGTTCCCAAACAGATGAACGCACTCGTCCTGAATCTTTTCCGCGAGCTCACGGTCACCATCCGCCAAATCATCTACCCACCAATCGGGCAAAGGCCCCTCAGGCAAAATGTGTTCAATGCTCCAGATGGGACGACTCGACCGCCCGCCATTAATTGACTCATAGCTGTCTAGAGAATCACGGCGCCCTTTATCGAATAGAGGCGCATGTCCAATTCGCCTCTCCACGTCAATCAAAACGTATCGAGTCGTAGCCTTGTTCTTATCGTAAACAGGCTGATCAAGAGCAGCTTCAAATTGGGCATCAGAAGCGCTTATCTCAATAAGAGATTTCCGGATAGCGTCGAAAACGCGAACACCCCTCAAGTCGCTATTCCCAATCTCGCGGATAGCGGCAAGCATCTTTGCCCTAATGTTCGATGACTTAGGGGTTAGAACGATATTACGCCTAACGTAAAAACTAATGAGGAAGTCAAGAATGCCAACCAGTGTTTCGTCGTCAAGCTCAAGTCGATCTCGCTCACACATTACGAAGAGCAAAAGCGGGAACGCCTGCGTAGACTCTAGCCTTACAAGCGAAGCGAATTTAGAATCTAGCTTTTCATCGCCAAACGAGGCATCGTCAACCTTAGAAATTGCAGCAAAAACCCGAGCCCGCTTCAGCAGGGTACCCAAATAATCCTCGCCTTGCTGATACTTCTTAGACAGAAGCCTTTGATACTGGGACAGCGCCTTGCTTTTTGTGGTAGAAGAATTTGCAGTCTCCTCGAATGCATCGTAGTTATTGAGCAAGAACTGGGTCACAACTCGATTGGACGTGTCCTCCTCGCTTCCGGAAAGAAGAGCGGACAATTTGTCCCATTTAGCAAGAGTCTTGTCGCACGGCTCGTTAACCAACGAGGCAGCGCCTATAAACTCACCTTTCAAAAGGTCAATAAGTGTAAGCGGAAGTCCTTTCGAATTCAGCGAAGAGAAAACGTTGAATGCGTCACCCAGCTCCGGAACCTTCACCTTAAGAACTTCAAGCTCCATGAGCTTTGTATAAAACGAATCAAGCTCAGACAGATTAGAAAACTCGGAGTCTACTAATTCCTGAATGAATTTGTAGCGTTTAAAGAGGGCGCGGTTGCCATACCGCCCCAACTCGTGGCCGACTAAAGTGCCCAAAAGATTGGAATACAGCTCCTGATCACCCGCAAGCAAGTGAATTCTTGGAACATCATACGAACCCGTAGCGTCAATAAAAAGTTGGCGCTCAATGTCGTACGCAATTCGATCAGCGGTTTTATCAGTAGGGTAATCGCACTTTAACTTTACTCCGATTGCCAGGAAGAATAACGAGATGGTCGTCAGGCGCTGCTGGCCGTCAATTACATTTAAGGCAGACTCATCACCCGTAACCAGTATGTTGCCCGCATAGTATCCCAAAGCCTCATCTTTGATATCAATGAACAGCTGCTCAATCTGCTCGTTTTTCCAAGAATAGGGTCTTTGAAAACTAGGAATAACATACTTCAAAGTTTTGACCGCAATGGGCAAAAGCTCGGATATCTTCTTCGTCTCAGCGCTGATCTGCATGCTAATCCTTCCATCATTGGCATCGATCATATGATCGCGCGACAGTACGAGAGGATCAAGAACGTTTCCCATCAATGGTATTGGCGTTTCTAGCCTGAAAAGAAACTCTCCATATGCCCCGGCACCATCTGTCGAGACATCAAATGGCTGCCCCACTCAAACGGCATAAAGCCAAGCACCAAAAGGCCTATACTTTCCTAGTTATTGACTTGAGATAGGAGTTCTCCTTGAAGACGATTCACGTGGCAGCAGCCATTATTCAAAAAGATGGAAAGATCCTTGCAGCGCAGCGAGGGTATGGCGAGTTTAAAGATGGCTGGGAGTTTCCCGGCGGCAAGCTTGAAGAAGGCGAATCCGGCGAAGACGCCTGCATTCGCGAGATTCAAGAAGAGCTGAACGTCGCTGTTGGTAACCTCTCGCACCTATACACCGTGGAGCACGACTACGATACGTTTCACCTATCGATGGAATGCTTCTTGTGCACCATTGAAAGCGGAGAGATCGCCGACTCCGAGCACGAAAACCTTCGTTGGCTCGGACCCGACGATCTCTGGTCTGTTGACTGGCTTCCCGCTGATATCAAGGTTGTCGAAGCCCTGGAGCAGGCGCTTCAAACCAAGTAACCCGTGCAGAGGAGTCTTCTACATTGAAGGCTCCTCTTCTTTGGATTCGTCTTCGCTCAGATCGCTCGTCATGAACTCATACAAATCATGACGGATGGGACGATCAAGGCGATAGGTAATCTCGACCGCCTTTTTATTAACCACAGGCATGACAATCTCCTTGAAGTCGCCCGTGGGATACATCTCGCCAAAGAAGTAGAACTCCTTGCTTCCCTCGTCCTTTTTATTCTTCCTCATAAAGAGATACGTCTTCATGCCGTTGCCAGGCCATGCCATCAGGCGCTGAATCTCCGGGGAATTCAGGTCTCGAGGCTGCTTAGAAATGGCAATCAACTCGGAATCCGTTACGAAGCGGTCCTCATAGCGAATCGAGTCGCTGATGCCCGGCTCCTTGTCATAGTTGATGAACACCGGGTAGGTATTGGTCTTTGCGTCGTACTTGTAGCCGCCGATATTCTGGCCGTTCACGTTCTTATCCCAGTCAAGCAGGCGGCACGCCTCTTCATAGGTGTACTTAGCATTGAGAACAAAGCTTGTTCCCTTATAGGATTCGCCGTATGAAGCATAGTGACGCGCAAGACCGAACCTCAACACTTCAAGAACCTGGCGCTTGAACTCATCATCATTAAGCGCATTGGCAAAATCCGTGGTGAGCCGGCACTCATCACCCTCCATCATGGCAAGAGCTACAAAGTCTTTCGCTGAAGCGAAATCGCCGTATAGCACTGCGCACGCCGAAGCAAGCGTCTTGCGCTGCGGGCGCCTTTCGAAGCGGCTCTCCGCAACATCAATAAGCGTGGAAACCGGGGCCTGCCCCCTACCGATGAGCTCATACAGCATGAAGAGATCTTCAAAACGCTTACCGTTCGCCAGCTTTTGCGAAATGAACTTAAGAGCGTTGCACTTAAGCGAATTGAACTCAACATCATAAGAGCTCTCATATTTAGACAGGAACGCATGGTAGGAACCGAACTTCTTAAAGATAAGAAGCGGATCGATTGAGCCGTTGCGATCGAAATCTTCAAGAGAGGGGACTCGTCCAAGCATTTGCCTGAGGTCCGAGTACTCGCTCTTGAGGAAGCGAGCGGCAGTAAAGTCTCCCCCATCAATTGCCCGGTACACGCGAGCCTCTGAAATTCGATCGAAGCTGACGGTAGAGGCGCCGGGAATGACGGAGCTGCCCTCTTTGACGATGGTCCTGAGGTTATCTTTGTTGTAGGTCTTATCGCCCGAAAGCGCGACCGGGATAAAGAAGTTGTTCTGATAGTTGCCTATGAAGTCGAGCACAAGCGTGTACTCTTTCTCGGCGTTCTTTCTGAGGCCGCGTCCCAGCTGCTGAACAAAGACGATTGCAGATTCCGTCCTGCGAAGCATGATGATCTGGTTGACGGATGGGATATCTATGCCCTCGTTGAAGATGTCCACAGAGAAGATGTACTCAATCTCCCCCGCCTCAAGCTTTGCAATGGCGGCATCGCGCTCCGCATCTGTATTGGCACCGCTAAGCGCGAGCGTGCGATATCCCAGAGCATTGAATTGCTCTGAAAGTGACTGGGCCTCATCATTACGGTTGCAGAAGATCAAGCCGCGGCGATGCTCTTTATCAACCGTGTACTCCTCGATCTTTTGCGTAACGTGCTTAACGCGCTCGCCAGACGTTAGCTTTGAAAAGAGCGATAGATCATCCTCGTCTTGATAATCGATAGTAAGGTCAGCGATGCCAAAGTAGTGGAACGGAACAAGCATTTCATTTGCCAGGGCATCCTGCAGGGTGATTTGATAAGCGATCACGTGGTTGAACAGGGCAAAGACGTCATATCCATCCGTCCTGTTTGGAGTTGCAGTCATGCCCAGATAAAACGCCGGCGTGAAATACGCCATGATAGCCCTGTAGCTTGCCGAGCCCGTACGATGCGCCTCATCGACGATGATGTAGTCGAACTCGCCAGGATCGAACTCATCAAGGTGCTTTGAGATGGTTGAGCACATTGCGAAAACGCAGGAGCAATTAGAGCAATCCATGCCCGTCTCATAGATAGCATAGCTATAGGCGTCTCCCAGCAGCTTCTCATAACTGCGCTTGGAAGCATCGAGAATGCGCTTGCGATGAGCCAGGAACAGAACTCTGCCGGGCTTTGTTCTGGAAACGTCAAACGCCGACAGGTAGGTCTTACCGGTGCCGGTTGCAGAGACCAAAAGAGCACGAGGCTCCTCGCGATCATGAAGTGTCTTTAGAGCCTCGAGCGCCATGGACTGCATCTTGTTGGGACGAATCACGTCGTCCGTGCCCAGGGCTTCAACAGCATTCGAGACGAACGTCTTTTTATTGGGAGCAGACTTAACCTGATGCGTCTTACGATATTCGCGATACTCTTCGATCCAGGTTTCGGACAGCTGAACGGTATCTGAAGATGTCCACAGCTCCTGGAATTCGCTTCTTGCCGACGTCAGCATATCGCCTGTTTCATACGAGCGGAACAGCACGTTCCATTCGCGATTGCAGGTCAAAGCCGTCTGCGTGAGATTTGAACTGCCGATAATGACGGTACTGACATCACCCTGCTTGAACATGTAGCCCTTGGCATGCATGCCGCCTTGATACACGCGAACGTCGATGTTCTCATACTCGAGCAGCTTGGCAAAGACTTCTGGACGATTGAAGTTGAGATACGTGGAAGTTAGGATTCGTCCTTTTACGCCGCGCTGACGAAGAGAGGAAAGCACCTGGACCAGAGGCTGCAGGCCAGTGTCCGCAATGAACGCAACGCAAAGATCGAAAGACGAGCAGCTAGAAAACTCGCGCTTGAGAACGGAGAGCAGGCTGCAGCCATCTACCTGAGAATTGGTAATAAGAGAAGGACGATAGCGCTCGTCGGATGACACAGAAGCGTCAACGAAGGCGGTCTGAGCGCCTGCAACAAGAAATGAATCACGATCCATGGTTGCTCCCCTGACTCGTCCACATGAATGATCTATGGCCAGGATAGCAAACCGTACAGACACGGGCGGGATGGATTCGCCAGGAACCAGAATGGAGACGTTATTCTGCTGAAGCCGCAGACAAATTGTACGGGAAGGCTCCGCTCCTTTACAGGCAATCTGCGACTGCAATGTCCCTGAAAACAAAACCGGAACCACCCACGACTAGAAATGAACCTAGCTAAAGCGATTCCGTAAAACCAATTGGTTTTTTGTTATGGTTAGAATGATACGTCGTTTTCCGATGAACGCAAGTGATTCCCTCACATGATTAATCGCGCGCAACTCCAAGCAATAGCAAGCATTGCCCCTATTGTCGAAGGCCCTATCTTTTTTGCTGTAAGAAACGCAATTGCCATCTACTTCAAATCCATCACTGGCGGCGATCGCGTTAACGTCACCTACAACCTCGATATGAATGACCTTGATATCGAGTACATCGATTCTAGATGCAACGTTCGGCGAACAGCGCTGTCTCAGCTTAGTGGTAGCTACCGGTCCACCCTTTGCCTGATAGCCGACATTGCCTATCGCATGCCCCTGCTCAACCCGTCGCTTGGCGAAGACATCTTGGAGGAACCGGAAATTATGCTAACAGACGAGGTCGAACCGCATCTCCATCCGCTTTGGCAGGCTCGTATCTTAGGTAACCTTCGCAGCATCTTCCCCAACATTCAGTTTGCTGTCACAACGCATGCGCCTGCAGTCATTTCTTCCGTCAGGCCACAGAAAGTCGAATAATCGCCGACGACGAGAAGGCCATGACCCGCACCACCGAGATATACGACAGCGATGCAGACAGATTCCTCACTTCCATCATGAACGCCTCGGAGCGTCCCGTCAAAATACAAGCAAAGCTCGATGCGATTTATACCTTGCTGGACAGCGGCAATTACAATGCGACGCAGAAGGCAATCGATGACCTCGCCAAGCACATTAGAAACGATGACACCAACCTTGCTGGAGCGCGCACAGCCCTATCGCTCGAGAAGTTGGCCGATCTTTGTGCTGCCGATTAGCGTCGCCCAAGTTTGACCCGACCTCATCTCAATAGAATTGCGCAAGGAAGGAATCATCACCTACGAAGCGGAGCGCAAGTCGATTGCAATCCCCTACGGCCGCCGCTCCTCGTCCAAAGACGCATGAAAAAACGGATCCGAAGCGATAGTGCTCCGGATCCGTTTTGCTTTTATGAAGCCTGGTAAAGGGCTTTCGCCCTATGCGCGGGCACGTGAGCGGAAAGGCTTAGTAGCGCTTGCCGCCAAAGCCGCCGCGGCCGCCACGGTCGTTGCCGCGGCCGCCGAAGCCACGGTCATCGCGACGGGGGCCGCGGTCGTCACGGCCGCCAAAGCCGCCGCGGCTACCGCGGTCGCCACCGCGGCCGCCAAATCCGCCACGGCCGCCGCGATCGTCATCATTGTCCAGACCCATAGCGGTCAGGGGGTCGATGACCTTGCTCAGCAGGGCGAGCAGCTGCTCGGTCTCCTCGTCGTCAAGGCTGGGAACCAGCTTGTCCTGCTTCTTAGCGAGCACGCCAACGCGGGCGACGGCGTCCTCACCGGTGTAGACAACAACCTTGCGCATATCGGGCTCGTCAGCGGGCTCGACGCGGGCCACGATGTCCGCAGCCTCGGCCTCGGCCAGCAGGGCGTCCAGCTCGCGCAGACGCATGCCCAGCAGGTCGGCCATCTCCTTCTGCTCCATCTTGGGCTTGAGCTCCAGGAGCTTGAGGGCGCGCTTGAGGTCCTCCATGCGGGCGGCACGGGCCTCAGCCTCGCGACCCATCACGGCGCGACGGGCGCGCAGCAGGCGGGCAGCGCGGTTGGCCTTATCAAACAGCTCGTCGTCGGTGTTGGGCTCCTCGGCCTCGGCCTCTGCCTCAACAACCTCTACCTCGGCCTCGACGACGGCCTCAGTCTCGTTCTCGGTCTCGGCGGCAACCTGCTCGCCGGCGGTCTCCTCCGCTGCCTCGACAGCGGTCTCAACGGTCTCGATGGTCTCTACGTTCTCGTCCATGGTCTCTACAGTCTCGTTGATCTCAGACATGTTTCCTCCTGCGCTTCCGCGCGTGTTGGGCGGCCTTCCCATTGCGTTCAAATACGTTGCGCCCGCCGTACGGGCTGCGATTGACCCCTCTGCATGCGCGCGGGGCTGCTCTTAGACGTTGCTCTGATGTACTCTGATTGGCCGCTGATTGATAACGGGCACGGCATTCTCCTCGCCGCGCCAGCTTGGGCCTTTCGGCCGCTCATTAGTGTATGCGCGCTGCGGCGAAATCGCATGAAGAAGGTGTGGCTTCACAGCGTATACAGGAACTTGCAGGTTCGCACGCAGGCGCCGGAGGCTCGTACGGTGCCTCTGCCCCTCCTCGTCCAAATGCACCCTCGCCCTCGTCCAAAAACAAAAAACCGCGCCCAGCCGTAAAAGCCGGGCGCGGCTATGTACAAGAAGGGGGCGCCGGTGCCTGCCCCCTTCTGTACGTCTGGGTTAGGCCTGGCGGTAGTGGGCCATGAAGTCCGCGAGGTCCTCCATGCACTCGCGCAGAACGCCCATGCGGGGCAGGTAGACCACGCGGAAGTGGTCGGGCTTGTGCCAGTTGAAGCCCTTGCCCGGCACGATGAGGACGCGCTTCTCATGCAGCAGGTCGAGCGCGAACTGCTCGTCGTTGGTGATGTTGAACTTCTTGACGTCGATCTTGGGGAAGATGTAGAAGGCCGCCTTGGGCTTGACCGCGGTGATGCCCGGGATCTCGTTGAGCGCCTTGTAGACATACTCGCGCTGGTCGTAGATGCGGCCGCCCGGCACCACGTAGCCCTTGACGGACTGGTGCCCGCCCAGCGCCGTCTGCACAATGGACTGCGCCGGCACGTTGGAGCACAGGCGCATGTTGGAGAGCATGTTGATACCCATGATGAAGTCGCGCGCGCAGCGCTTGTTGCCGGAGAGCACCATCCAGCCGATGCGGTAGCCGGCGATCATGTGGCTCTTGGACAGGCCGGAGAACGTGATGCAGAACAGGTCGGGCGCGAGCGAGGCGATGGAGACGTGCTCAAGGTCATCCATGACCAGGCGGTCGTAAATCTCATCGGAGAAGATCATGAGCTGGTGCTTGCGCGCGATCTCGACGATGCCCTCCAGCACCTCGCGCGGGTACAGGGCGCCCGTGGGGTTGTTGGGGTTGATGATGACGATGGCCTTGGTGCGCGGGGTGATCTTGGACTCGATGTCCTTGAGGTCCGGGTACCACTCCGCTTCCTCGTCGCAGATGTAGTGCACGGGCGTGCCGCCGGAGAGCGTGGCGCACGCGGTCCACAGCGGGTAGTCCGGGCTGGGAATCAAGATCTCGTCACCCGTGTCGAGCAGCGCCTGCATGCACAGGTTGATGAGCTCGGACACGCCGTTGCCGGTGTAGATGCTGTCCATGTCCACGTTGGGGATGTGCTTGAGCTGCGCGTACTGCATGATGGCCTTGCGCGCGGAGAACAGGCCCTTGGAGTCGGAATAGCCCTCGCAGTCCGGCAGCTGGTGGCGCATGTCCTGCACCACCTCGTCCGGGGTGCGGAAGCCGAAAGGCGCGGGGTTGCCGATGTTGAGCTTGAGGATGCGAAGGCCCTCCGCCTCCATGCGGCTGGCCTCATCGACCACGGGGCCGCGGACATCGTACAGGACGTTATCGAGCTTGGAGGACTTTTTGAACTCGCGCATGGGGGTGCTCCTTGTGGGTTGCTGTAGGGTGGATTGCGTAGGGGTGGCGGGTGGCGCGGTTTGGCCTGAAGCCGCTTCGCTTATTGCGGCCTGCTCTGCGATGGCGGGGCCGGCTGCGGGAGCTCCGGGTTCTGGAGCTGCGGCTGCTGAGGCAACGGCGACGGACGTGGCACCGCTTGCCGATGCGCCCGCCGGCGGCGATGCCGCGGGGGCCTGTGCCGTAGACGCCGAAGGATCGGCCGCCCGCCCTTCTTGGCCTGCAAGCCATTCCTGGTCCACACCCAACACTGACGCGATATCGCGCACCACGTCCGCCCGGGGCATCGTCTTACCGCTTACATACTGGCTGACCTGGCTTTTTCCAAGCTTGATGCCCTGCTGCGCCGCGATACGGATAAGGTCCGACTGGCGCATGTCGCGCTGCTCCAAAGCCTGCACCAAGCGATTGCTAAATATGGTATTGGCCACATTGACCTCCAATAGTTCAATTTGAACAGTGCCTTTGTTGTTGGACCTCTTTGCTTGGTTCAATTTAGAGGCAAAGTTCAATTTAGTTGGGAGCATAGCACGGTCCGGAATTGAACTCCTTGAGAATTTGGTTCAATTTGCTTTCCACAAATGCGAACGGCGCCTGAGACGCCCCGCGCAAGAAGGCGTTTCGGTTACCCGCGAAGGACCGGCTCGATTTACCTGTGCAGTTCTTGAGGATAATCGCATCGATTTCAGGTTTTGCCCAGTAGACGCCACATACACCGCGCTCCGCCTAAGGTAGAGCGGCTTGGGGGCGCAAGGTATACATTGGGGGTAACGAAAATCGATGCAATTATCCTCAACAAGTGCGCAAGGGTACGCGTCGAAAGACGCACCGATCGTTAGCCGGGCACAGAAAAGCGGACCCCCTAGGGATCCGCCTCCATGCGTTCAGTTGTTAAAGCGAGGCCGGCGGCAGCAAGCACGCACCCGCCGGCGCTGTTGGATGCTAGATCACGTAGTCGATGCCGCGCGGCGAGCAGCGCAAATCCTCGATGGTGACGCTGTCCAGATAGCCGGTAATCATGCTGTCCAGCTTGGACCACATCCCCACCGTAGGGCAATCTGCCGCGCGCTCGCAACCGCTGCACGTACCATCCAGGCAGGAAACCGGGGCTAAGCTGCCCTCGGTAAGACGCAGGATCTCCCCCGCGCTGTAATCAGACGGGTTGCGCGTAAGACGATAGCCGCCGCCTTTGCCGCGCATACCGGACAACATGCCGTTGCGGACCAAGGTCGCCAAGATGTTTTCCAGATACTTCTCGGAGACGCCCTGGCGCTCCGCGATCTGCTTCAAGGGGATACGCCCCTCGCCCTGATGCTCCGCAAGATCGACCATAACGCGCAGCGCGTAGCGTCCCTTTGTGGATACCAGCATTACTTCCACCTTCCGACGTGATTGGTAGCCTTATCCTAGCAGACCGCTGCGAAAGTGGCGCTCCTATCCGTCGGCGGCGCGGTGGACGTTGCAAAAACCCGGACAAGAGGGGTTTTATTCCAGATGAATGGATAGAGCGAAGTTCACAGATTGCCCACGCGCCGCCCACGGCTAAAAAAGTACCTCTGATAAGGTATTTTTGTTAACATGCGGTCTCATTTGCCGGCGAGCGCTTTCGGATGCTTGACAGGGATATATGTATAAAGTTAACTATCGATGTCGACTATTCCATACTATTCATGTGGGTTATAGGATTTATAGCCAAGTCGCACGATCCGTACGCGCAGCTACTGCAAGAAGGAGGCTCTCATGAGCACGGTATACACTTCGATCGACCAGCTTATCGGACACACCCCGCTGCTGGAGGTCACCAACATCGAGGCGGCGGACAACCTGGCCGCGCGCGTGCTGGTAAAGCTTGAGTACTTCAACCCCGCGGGTTCCGCCAAGGACCGCATCGCCAAGGCGATGTTGGACGAGGCGGAGCGCACGGGCAAGATCCGTCGCAACGACGGCTACACCATCATCGAACCCACCAGCGGCAACACCGGCGTCGGCCTGTCCAGCGTCGCCGCCGCCCGCGGCTACCGCCTGATCATTACCATGCCCGAGACCATGAGCGTGGAGCGCCGCCAGCTTATGCGCGGCTACGGCGCCGAGCTGGTGCTGACCGAGGGCCCGCTGGGCATGAAGGGCGCTATCGCCAAGGCCGAGGAGCTGGCGCGCGAGACCCCCAAGAGCATGATCGCCGGCCAGTTTGTAAACCCCGCCAACCCCGCCATCCATGAGGCGACCACGGGTCCGGAGATTTGGGAGGACACCGA
>ERZ835080.857-NODE-857-length-28156-cov-6.401231_pt1 | contig 28156 bp, 34 predicted proteins | sample MGYA00519688_ERZ835080 | MGnify/ENA primary metagenome ERZ835080 (study PRJEB31850, sample SAMEA3708770) | human gut metagenome | biome: human gut; feature: human-associated habitat; material: faeces | place: China | collected 2014 ... | reverse complement strand
CTGATTTTCATTAAAGAAGTTTTCGTGAATAACTGCCAGACGGTCAATTTCATATGATACTCCGGTTTCTTCAAGCACTTCTCTTTTTACTGCCTGCTCAGATGTTTCTCCCATATGAACTCCACCACCGATTGAGTAATAATAATCGTCTATTTCATTTCCTGCAAATAGCACACAATCTTCTTCAATTATTATTGCTGCTGCACGATATCTAAACCATTTATTTTCTCTTGTAAATCCACAATCTTGCATATTCTGCATATTCTTTCTCCTCTAATTTAATGACTATATGTAATTTATCTAAATCTTTTTTCATAGGATGTCTAATAACCGTTTTCCATTTTTCCGAGACAATCTTTCTTGCATCAGACAGATATATTTCATGATGTAATCTTTCCATATTCATATCATTAACATATCCATTCTGCTCCAAATAAGCATCCATAAGTGCAACAGTTGCAGGTTCATCATCAAATGCCCCCAAGTGCATTATTTGAACACACAATCCCTCATCAATGGTCAAAAACTCTGCCGATGAACAGTCTATTTTTTTCTTTTTAGCTGCTGTTTCAACAGCCCATTCAAAATCTTTTTGATTCACAAAATCAGGCAGGCGGATAACTGAAATCCAATTAAATGAATCTTTATCTGCATAATTTACACCATGTATATTTTCCTGCCACCAGAATCCTTCAAGTGGTGGAACTACATATTCAAAAAATCCTGCAATTTTATAATCTGTCTTGTAACTCATTCTCAAAGTATATGCAACCGCATATAATACACTAATTGCCTGCTGATATGCTCCACCTTCTTCGTTTGGATTACCCTTTCCTCTGACCGCAATATAATTTGCTTTAGGGACAGTCACGATCTCCGGTTTATTTTTAGGCATATAAAACTCTTTATATTCTTTCTTAAAATCAAAAGCCATAACTACCTCCTTAAACTTAAGTTGTTACTTTCTGCATAGCGTGTTTCCTAAAATGATAATTACCACGACATCAACCAAAATAATCCCCAATGCAATATATACAAAAAATGCAGGCAAAATCTTTTCAAACAAGCCCATAGTTAATGCAAGAATTGCTATAATAGACATTCCAATTCCCATTGTTCTGCATAACTTCTTTTCATCATATTTTTCCTTTTCTTCATTTGAAGCTGTATTATATCCAGAAATGAACCAGCTTCCATGTCCAGAAAGTAAAATAATAGAAAGTACAGCAAATATCGCAAAGACAATCCACACTATCCAATCAGAGCCTGTTGCTAAATCTGCTAATTTCATTTACATACTCCTCCTTAAATTCCATTTTCTTAATTTTATAAACTGGAATTGTTACACTTAAAAAAGCGGAATTTCACCATCATAGTTTTCTGCTTTTTCCAATAGCGGTCCTTTAGCTCCCATCGTAAACGCGATGTCGCTACTGCGGATAGAGAGCAGCTCCATTCCGGGTCTCACCTTCAAAAAATCCATCATTTCCTTCGTAAGAAGAATTTGCCCCTCCTGTGAAATCTCTACCCAGCAGTAGGAACGCCCCTTGTATTTGATAAATTCGCCAGAACCTGCTGAGTAGTCAAGCAACGGTGGAGTATCGTCCAAAATGTGACCAAGTTTTGACGGATGCAAAAGGCCTTTCCGGGTGACGCAGAAGCCACCGGTAATCTTACTTCCGGTAAAAAGATATACTTTTCCTTCATCTGCAATGTGATATTCTTCCATTGCCTGCGGTGGAATCCGCAATGTTCCATCCGTCCGAATGAGTGATTTCCCGAAAATAAATTTTCCTCCCTTATTCATTTGTGGCATAAAAACACCTCCTGAAATTCTGATTTTCCAACAATACAAGCAGGAAATTATTTATCATCTGTATTGTTTTCCTTTTTCTTATGAGTCGAACCCAAGCAAAGAAATGAAGAACCAAGACATAACCATACTATAGCCATAGAACTTTCATTTCCACTCGTAAAGCCAATAGCTGACGCTATGAAAAACAGAACTGATGCAATGTAAAATAAAATTGATTTGTTTATCCCTTTTTTCATAAATAAGAATCTCCTCCAAATTCCGATTGTTACATTGGCGAATGAATCCACATGTATCCCAAAATCAAGACACTAAGCACTATTACAAGCAGCAATGCTATACCAATTGCTTTGTGCTTTCGCTTAAAAGCGATAACCAAATATTGAGAATGTTTATGCCTTTTACAGTTTGGACTTTTTTATGGTCTACGTCTTCGATACTGACAATTTCTTGTTCTTTATCTTCGACCACTACATATGTGGTTACCTCACCAAATAAGCCATGAACATTTATTATTCCACAAGGAAGTATTGCAACAGATACGGATATTGTAAAAAGCACAAAGAATAATCGGATTATCCAATACTTTTTCTTGTCCATAATTCCTCCGTAAAATTCAAATCTTCTGTTGCTTTCAGTCTCTGCTGAAGACTGAAAGTTACCTTCGCTTTACTATTTCTAATAGTTTTCTCACATAATCATCTGCGTGGTTTATTGAAAACTCTCCATGATACATATTAGGAAGAACTTGTATAAAACTATCCTGCAATTTTTCATGAATGATTTTAGCAGATTTTTTCATTGATTGCTTTTCTTTTTCTCCAACATAAATTTGAACGGTTGCTTCACACTCTCCAATGCCATCTTTTAGTGAATATACTGAGTTTTCCTGTAAAAAGGCAATCATATCACTCTTTCTAATAGCACAAGTATCTTTGTAATATTCATCAAACAAATTCGACTTTATTCGTAGTGATTTGAATTGCAATTTTGAAAACCACTTATACTTTATTAAGCCATAGCAACTTCCAAACGCCGGTTTAATCATAGAATATGTAAATTTTGAAGGTATCACAAGTACACTTTCCACTATTGCATACTTACATATATCTTTGCGTTGAGATAAAATTTCAAGCAAAATCTGCCCTCCAAGCGATAGTCCTCCCATCATTAAAACAGAACCGCCCAATTTGCTATTTACAAATTCTATAATATCCAAAGCATTATTCTCTATCGTTGTAAACTGCTTATCACATCCTGCATGACCATCTAATATAGGCAAAACCACATGATAATCTGTTTGAAGTCTTTCAGCAACCTCTTTGTAATTCCACCATGATACACCGCCTCCGTGTAAGAGGATAATTACATCGCTGTTTTCTTTTCCATATTCTACATAATTCAACCTCTTTCACCTCGCTGTAAACTTCCGATTTTTCGTTCTCTGCGACTTCCCAATAAACGGGAATTTGACTTGCCTATTTTCTTAAAATCTCATGTGGAGCTTCTATTTCATTTGCCAAGGTATGCTCTGTTAATTCTGACATCAATTTCAATTTTTTATTAATCAATGGTCGCATACAATTAGGAACATGTTCCTGATGCGCTCTGTGGATTGCTACACATTCCTTACAGTTTCCGTGATAACGACAGGCTTTCAGGCAAGGACAGTGATCTTTGTCTTTATACTCCTTACGAAATTCCGCTGCAAATTCTTCTTGCAGTCTCAGCCCCTCGACACGGTTTCCCTTATGAAATTCTACCATTGCATCCAGTTCTTTCTGGTTCCCTTCAATCTTCATGTTATTATAGCGCCTCCATTTCAACTATTCCTCATTTTCTGATAAATTCCGATTTCATGATATCATTTCTAATACAGATTTTACCGTATTTTTCAGATTCAGTCCATCTTTTAATCCCAACCGATAGAAAAACTCTTCTGTATCTGCTCCACTGCTGAAAATTGCATTACAGTATTCCGTAATCACTTCTTCCTGTTCTGGGGATAACGTTTCCAGTAATTTCTGGTATTTCTTATCAATCTCACTTACCGCCTCTTTATCCTGATTTAACTTCCATTCCGAATACGCTTTTCCCGTATGCTCTGTAATTGTCAGATTTACAAATTCTTGCACTTTCTCTGACATGGTACTCTCAGCTTCCTGTTCGTCTTTCTTTTCCTCATTTGATTTCTCAAGTGTTGTATCATCAATATAACGAATGATTTCTCGAATATTTGACTTCATCGACTGCAAATATCCCTTGATCAACACTGCAAGTTTTCTTGCTTCAGACGCTTTTGTTTCAGGATTCGACAAATAAAACTCTTCCAATTCTTTCAGGAGATCTATCCCTGATTTCATCTGAAATTCTACATCCAGTAAATCGTCCATCACTTTATATAATTCTTCCATCATCTATTTTTGCCTTTCTATGTATAGCATACTCAAAAGTTTTCCACCATCATCCCAGGATAAAATCCTGTAATCCACATTTCACGACCTCAAGCACTGCAACTATCCCCATACCGATATGCGGAAGGAGTACAAACACTACTGTCGTAATTGAAAAAGCAAAACAGTCCAGATATATTGAAACATTCTATAATACAGTCCGTATTCATAGTCATTGTGGATATTTGTCTCCAAATGAATATGAGGAACAATATCTGAAAAACTTGGAAACGGACGTAACAAACTTAGCGAGTTAACAATTACAAAAAATGGGAAATTGGTTACATTTAATTTGTACTTTTTCTTGACATAGGACCAGTTATGGCATGGACCAAAAAAGCACTCGATAAAAAGGAGGGGATCCTGATGTTGATCCTCTATGCCATTTATGTTGTATATATCTGTATACGATAAATATGAAAATTGATTCACTGATGTGATAAAATTCTACCTTTATATTGGAAACAGGAAACAGAAAAATCGCTTGCCGGCAGATAAATTTCTGCCGGCAAGCGATTTTTATTTTTTCAATTAAAATCCTGTCAATCTGAAAAACATCAATTCATTTGCTGATCCGTCGTCTCGTTCCTGTGTCAGCATAATTAACAGAGAGCCGTCATCTAAAAGCTGCATATCTTCCAGCCATGGATAACTGACACCAAATATGTCCTCTGTAGAAATTGCACCTACGTGCGTTCCATCTTTTGCCCAAAATTGTATTTCACGCATATTTCCATCTGCAGCCACAAAACCATTTTCTGTTTCCGCCATGCCTGTAATGGAACCGAGCTTGTCCGGAGAACTGATATCTTCTCCACCTAATTTCAAAAGCTGATTGCCATCATAATCATAGACAACAATTTTTGTGCCTTCATCTTCCACAGCCATGGAGCCGGCAACCATAATATGACTATTCGTGATCTGTACGTCATCTATCATAGAAAACAGTCCCTTGCGTTCTTCATCTTTATTTAATCCGGTCAGTATCCACGGTTCTGCCGTCAGGTTACCGCCTTGATTCGCAATCTTCTGAGTATCACTGTTCACCCAGAAACTGATTCCCCATTCTCCGGATGGATGCATATTCAGATCTCCGTCTACTGTTGTCTGAAGTGCCTTTTTCCCATCTTTTACGCCAATTACATCTCCAATTCCAGGCGAAAGATATAACATTCCACTGCTGTCCCCAGACAAATATTCAAAATCATCGTCTAATTCCATCGAAGATACGAATTCAAGTCCACTTTCTGAATATTCATAAGTATCCAGTTTGTTCTCCAGCAAATGGAACACTTGATTGCCCTGTTTTACAAACTGATGATCCATAATCTGCATAACTCCCTGTGCTTCTTTAAATGGGATATATTTCGGAACGATTGTATAAGAACCTACCATCTGCTCTGCCAATACAGGTTCAACAGGCTCTCCCTCCCATGGCCATGGTGCGTCTTTATTTCCTTCATCCTCTAATTTCAGCACAATTCCTTCTAACAATTCTTTGTCAGAATCATCTATTTCCTGTCCTCTTACTCTGATATCATAGGATGTGCCAGACTGTTCATAACGATACATATACGTTTTTTCTATGGAATTACTTTCCGGCATTGCTGTATATTCTGCATTTCCTATTGTTACAGTGTCCATTTTTCCTTCAGCATATGCTTCTAAATCCACTCCAAAGGCAATTAAACTCTTTCGATATGTATATGAATCCTCCTTGGTCGCTTCTATAGAAATGACATTCTCGGATCCATCTACTGTATCTCCATCAAAAAATCTAACGTAAGAATATTCTTCATCTTTCTTCATATTCTCTTTATCGTAGTTCCATGCCTTCGGATAATACACTGTAAATAAACTTAATTTAAGACTTTCTCTGTCTTTAAATTCTGTTTCTTCCTGCTCTGCTTTTTCCGATTTTTTCTTCTCCGGATTCTTTTTTTGTCCACATGCCGCTATCATCATCATGCATATCATGATACACAGCACACACCATAGTTTCTTTTTCATGGCGTCTTCCCTCCTTTCATGATTTCCACATCCTTTTCAGTTATTCACTGTCACTTTTTACACAGTGGAATGTGTAGTAGTCATCATCATCACTGTAGTCTACTTTCAAAGTACCATCGTCATTTATCATCACTGTAAGAGATGGATTTTCTGATTCAATCGAACAATATCCCAGTGCAACTGACCATGGGAAAGTCCCAATCTCCTCCCCTTTATAAATAACTGTTACATTACGGTCACTTTTGAAATCAAGACGCAGTGCATCATTGATGTTGTCTACTCCTTCCATAAAAGTCTGAGGTCCGTCTCCTAAAAGTTCTTCCACGCTTTCTGCAGCCCACTCACCTATGACTGCATTTTCCTCCTCTGTCAGATAGAGTGCCGGATCCATTGCATCCGTTCCATCCTTTGCAAAAATCACCTTTACTCCCATCTCGAGCATATTATCAAAAGAAATAATATCTTTTCCGATGATTCCCACCATCTCTTCTCCTTCGATGCTCAAGATAAACTGATTATCTTCGACAGACCATTTTCCATTCCCGGTAGTGTCTCCAACTGAAAAGGAAACTTTTCCGTTGTTTTTTACTTCAAATTCAAAAGCACCTCCGAAAGTTTCATCTATACTGACAGACATTCCCATCATCTGAGCGGACACCGCTACCCATTTTCCTTCATACGGGTTCTTCTCTCCTGTTTTTCCGGAGCCTCCACAACCAATCAGCGCTATCATACTGATAATAAGCACCAGTCCAAATAACAAATTCAACTTCTTTCTCATAATCTTCTCCCCTTTCAATTACTTCTTATCTGCAAAAAAAGGAGTCAGCAATTCTGCCACCTTACTGATTGGCATTGTCTGCAAGATCACCTTTCCCGGTCCTTTCACAACGGTATTAAAAATGCCTTCTCCTCCAATCAGCATATTTTTTACTCCTTTTACAGCTACAACATCCATAGTGCAGGTTTCTTCCATTGCCGCTAAGTACCCCGTACTGATCAAAATTTCCTGTCCTGCACTCAAATCATACTCCACTGCATGTCCATCAATTTCTACAAACGCGGTTCCATTTCCGCTCAATCTCTGCATAATGAAACCTTCTCCTCCAAATATGCCTTTCCCTAATTTTTTCTGAAAATGCATGGACAGTTCTACGCCTTCTTCTGAAGCAAGGAATGCACTCTTCTGCACGATCATGGAGTGACCGTTGCTAATCTCCAATGCTTTGATCGCTCCCGGAAAACTTGATGCAAATGCAATCATTCCGTCTGCACCTTCTGCGGTATATCTGTTTTGAAACGCAGAATCACCAGACATCAGTCTGCCGAACATTTTCTTCATTCCGCCTCCGGAAATCGTCTCCATTTTCATGTTCGGGCTCATCCAGCTCATACTTCCACTTTCTGTGATCATAGATTCTCCTGCTGATAATTCACATACAACAACTGGTAAATTTCCTCCTAAAATCTCATATTTTTTCATAACAAAGTTCTCCTTTCTTTTTCATTTTTCTTTTTTGTTTTCATCCTACAACAGTACCTTTTTCATTAAGCTTTGTAGCACATTGCACACACATATCCAGATCATCACAGATTAAAAAGCAATGGTCACATACAAGACGCTTACATATCGGACAAATATTAAAGATCTCTTTCGCCTGATTCAATGCTTTTTGAAATGCTAAATTCTTTTCCCGTTCATAAAGTGTATCATAAATAATCTTCCGATTTTCATTTTCCGGTTTTTTCCCCGCTCTGGAAAAACGAATTGGTGTACTTTTCCATACTGTTTTACATTCCATGCAGCATAGTGAAAAGCAAAACTCATCCGGCGTAGAACAATCTATTAAATCCTTTTTCGTAATATATTCCACATTTTTAACTTCCTTGTTAACCTCTTTGCTCTATCACCATCCTATTCTCTGTTCTCCCTCCTTACCCATTGCCTTTATTTTTTTCTCTGATCGGGCGGCCACCATTTCGTAATAAAAGCGTAGCAGATACGGAAAGCAAATACTATGGTCGCCATTCGTATATTATGCTTATTTTTCAAAATACGAACGATTAGTATACTATATATAGTGTTTTATTTTTACCTCTCCGCTATATATGCGCAATATCTTTTTGTGAAAATATAAAAGAGAGCTATCGGCAAACAAAAAAAAGACCCTAGCATCATTTCTGATGCTAAGATCTTGATTGGTCATCTTAACTTAATGACATTGCTGTAAAGACTCTTTTTCGTTTACTCAGTTCTGCTATATGTCAGCTTATCTAACTGATTACATTTTCGAAACGACTCAATATACAGCATTAATTCCTCTCTGACAGTTATTCCCAGTTTTCGATTCATATTTGTATTATGCTTTCTTGCTGTTCCAATACTGATATAAAGCAATGAAGCAATCTCCTGTATCGTATATCCATCAACATAATACTGAAGAACCATCCTCTCTGACGGAGTCAGAGTTTCCACACGCAAAGCAAACGCCTTGAGCATTTCTTCTATATTCGGAGGAATGCCTCCATTTTCCAGTTTCTCCGTATTTCTTTTTTTCTGCACAAAATCAACCAGTGCATCCACTTCTGAAATGCCTGATAAGTTTTCGTCCGTCAGCGTATCCTCCTGCAGTGCTTTTAAACTCCGAAGAATCGGCTTCACAAAACGATGGGACATACCGACAGAAACAACCAATAATAAAATCAGGAATAACAACGTACCGATGATCCAGTCCCTTCGATTGTCCGCTGTTAATTTTTCATAATTCGCTTCTGATATCAATGTCAATACCGCAAGCGGCATCCCATTACAACTCTTCAATTCAAGCAGTTCATGCCTGCCTATATAATTCCCGAAAGCGGTAGAATATGTATTATAATATTTTCCTTTCTTCACTGTCATCGTTCCTGATGGTGAAAGATACGTTTCTTTTGTATCTCCGAACATCGCCTTATCCAGATAGATGTTTCCTTTTTTGTCCACAGGAGCCAGTACTGTCACTATATTCCCACAGGAACCTTCCACCATAGGATAAGACAGTCTGAAATACAGATTACTCATCTCCATACCGCACAAACCGCGTACTTTTCCGGTACTGTCTAAAACCGGGACATATAAAAGCTGCACATCCTCCCATGTATCACTCAGCTCCAGCCGGTCTGTCCACAGGCAGCTCTCTACCAGCCGGTTTCCATCAAACTGCATAATCTGTTCATACCCCGACAATGCGGACGTATCAAATTCTAAATTCCAACGGTTATGGAGTTGTACCTGCTCTGCTCTTGCAATATCAGCATTTCCCCTGAAAAAAACTACGTGCTGTTTGCTTGTATTTACTGCCTTTAAATCAGACAGGCGCAGGTAGATTCCCATGCGTGATGTATCTGCATATTCCGTCTTCGTATTTACCGTTGCATCCAATACAACAAAAACTCCACTGCAATATTTCACATCCAATGCAGATTTTAAGGAAGGATACAGCGCAGCCTCTAAATCCATGATCAGCTGAGGATTATCATTCAAATCTGAAAATGTCTTTCCATTGGCTGTCAGGCATTGATTCAATTCTTTTGTAATGTCTTCCGATAAAGAAATACTTCTCGCCATCATAATATCAGTCTGCTCTGTCATAGTTGACAACGTATTTTTCTGCTGGGCAGACAACATTTCCCGTACTTTAAAATCCATTCCCGGAAGGACTCCCAAAATACTGAGTAATAGAACTGTCACTAAAAAAAGTGTTAAAATCACCACGCACCAATAAACAATCAGTCTTTGCTGCATACGGATGCTTTGTCTCTTTATTCCTTTTATAATCTTCCAAAAATTTATTTTCTTTTCTCCCTTATGTCAGCCACCTCTTTTTGCCGATCCGGCAGACATTATTGTGTGTATGCTGCTTTGAAATCCTCTAATGTCTCTGAAACAAGTTTATCCATATCTTCCGGATGTTCCTGCCACTCCAACCGCTTTACTGACAGGGTTTGCCTGATAAGTTCTTCAAACTTTGTTTCCAGATCCAGATAGAAATCCAATTTCGGAGCAGTATAAAATGTATAGTTCTCCTGCGTCTTTAAAAAAGCCTGATACAGGGATACATACATCGGATCACTTAACTTCTCGATCGCCTCCGGAAGGTAAACATCGAAAGCTTCCTGCTTTACCGGCATATATCCAAGACTGGTCACAAATTCCACATTCTTTTGGGCCTCCGTCAGCCATTTAAGAAACGTAATACAGGCTTTTTCTTTTTCCGGTGTAGATTTTACCGTACAAATACCGGCACCCCGCTGCATGACCATCGTTTCTCCCCTGGCAAATACGGGACATGGCATGGAAACAATCTCTACTTTTTCCGATGTATTATCCGCATACGTAACTTCGTCTGAATAATACAACACGCTGGCTGACGAAGCCACCGATACAATCGAATCTCCCGTTCGCAAAGGTTCCGTTGCATAACCGCTGCGAAGCCATACTCCTCCGGACAGTGCCGCTTTTGCATAAGGTTCCCATACTGTTTGAAATTCCGGTCCGAAAGCCAGATTTTCTCCCTTAAAGAAATTTTCACCCAGAGATTCTACACCTACCTGAAAATAGTTAAAATGATAATCATGAACGAAAAAATTCTTTCCATCATCAGGAATGTCCGGCGTCTGGTTATCTGTCCATGCAGCATATTGTTCTGCCATTGCGAAGAGTCCTTCCCATGTTTTTAAATCTTCCATCTTCGCTCCTGTTTCTTTCGCGAAACGATCAAATGCTGTTTTATTGATAAACATAACTTCCGTTGATTTTGCTACCGGCAAAATGGAAAGTCTTTCATGAATGACACCTTCTTCCAAAAAAGCCGGAATAAATTCGTGCAGTTCTTCTTCTGTAAAATAATCATAATAATCTACAAGTTCCGTATCATCCGGCATCGCCAGAACTGTTTTAGGATAGGAAACAAACATATCCGGCAGTTTAGAGGCTCCCGGATCTCCAAATGCGGATGCCAGTACATTTTCATGTATCGTATTCGTATTTGTAACACTGCCAACCTGTACTCGGATATTTTCCTCTTTTCCAATCGTTTCATTAAATTCATCAATCAAATCGTTTAATGGCGATTCTGTCTGTCCGCCATATACATGCCACAATGTAACGGTTACCGGATCTTCTTTTTTCTTCTGCCCACACCCTGTAAAAACTATAACCGCAATCATTACCAAGAACAGGCAGATTCTTCTCATAATATATCTCATATTATTTATCTCCTTTCCAGACAGTGTCTTATAAACAATCTGACATCTCAACAAAGAACAGAACCATCGGATCGAGACACTTTTACATAGTATATGATATCGGTTTTCAGAGTCTTAAGCACTCCCCATATGGGTAGTAAAATGCTATTTTTAAAATCCATTTATAATCAGATTTTTCTTTGTAACAGCTACCGCCAATTTCGTTTTGGAATCAAAATTCGTTTTCTGCAACATATTTTTGATATGCCATTTTACAGTTTCCGGTGATATACACAAGCTCTCTGCAATTTTTTTATAGGATTCTCCTTCCACCACTAATCGCAGAACTGCTAATTCTCCAGGTGTAAAATCACAGCTTTTCGCCGTTCCGATCATCACAACCGGCGGAGCATCCGGATACACGTTCTCCCCTTTCATCGTACGATCCATAACCTCCAACAGTTCTTCTTTACCGGCATCTTTATACCAAAAACTTTCTACTCCCGCTTTGCGCGCCCTGTCAATAAAACTGCACTCTACTAAAGAAGTCACGATAATTACTTTTATCTGGGGCATTGTCTTTTTAATCTTCTCCGCTGCCACAAGACCACTCTCATCATTCTCCGTACAGACATCCATCAAGACAAGTTCACACCTGCTCTGTCTGCATACGGTTTCTGCCATAGCTGCGTTTGTGATAGAAGCCGCCAGACAATACCTCCCACTGGACTGAATATAATTTTCCATATCTTCCCGAGCCATACGCTGGTCTTCCACGATTAGTACCCGTATCATCTCCGCACCTCCTTTGGTATCTTAACGATTATTGAAAATTTTGACTCCGCACAAATTCTCAATGTACCTCCACATTGCTCCACCCTTTTTCGTATACCGGATAATCCTCCTCCTTCTTTGACATCCTTCTCCGTTGTTTGTCCATTATCTGTAATCACCATAATCCATTCTTGTTCCCCACTACTGCATTTTACATACAGTTCGCTTGCCCCTGCATGGCGGACACAGTTGGAAAGTGCCTCCAAAAGTATTATATCCATCAGTTCGAAAATATGAGATTCCCAGACTTGTTCTCCTGTATAAATGATTTTCACACCCAAAATCTCCGCTCTTTCCTGCACCTGCCTGTGCAGTTGTTCGCCTTTCACAGACTCGTTATCTTTATTCAGCAAGTCTAATGTCTGCTTCCATTGCGAAAGGAAAACATCCCGGTCTGCTTCCGATTCGCGCAGCAACATCCGCTGTGCCGCCAGGACGCTATATCCCAGATTATCATGCACTCTCATTTTCATAGATAACATTTCTTCTTCTCTGGTCAGCGTTATTACATTCTTAGAAAGTTCTTTCATAGCCACAGACATTTCCTGAAGTTTCTGATTTTCTTCCTTCAGCAATACTTTGTTCCGATATAATTCCGACACTTCAGAAGCAAGAACTTGAAAAAAATGATCTCCGGCTGTCGTAATAATCTCTTTCTCTGAAAATTTCCACACACTTCCATCCGCAAAGCAGTATACTTTCAAATCAACATCATAAAATACATTCTCTTTCAGAGGATGTCCCAGTGCTTCCTCCAGTTCTGTAATATTCTGTATATCTCTTCCCGCCAGATTCTGGCAAATTTGATACATTTTTCGATTCATCAGTTTAGGCATTCCGTTCCCATCAAAAAAAACAATTCCACTCGGCAAATTGTCCAGACTTTCCTGAACTGCATTTTCCCTCAGGCAGCTCTTGCGGTACTTATAAATTCCAAAAATCTTCAATCCCACATATAAAAAAACACCAATTCCTATAACAATTAAAATCACATACGGTATTTTAAATAATATCATGGAATCTTCTTCGTAAAACGCCCGTTGCCACACACACAAGACAGCTGTTATAAGGAAAATAACTATAAGCAATACACTGTCCGGCAGCAACATCTTTCTTTGTCTTTTTCCTGTTCCTTCATAAATAACCAGAATCATACACAGCAAAGTCAAAAAAATAAAAAACCAAACAATCGTAATCTGATACTCCGGTGAACAGTTTTCAAATGTTTTTATCATTTGCCGCCACCTCCTCCCAGAATCAGAGAAAGCAGCCATGATCCGTCAAAATCCTGCTCCGCATAAGCTCCATATCGTCTTGCAATTTCCTGCAAATCTGTTTTGCATTCCACACTCATAGACATGATGATCCGCGCCTCTCTGCGTTTCAGATTTACATTAAATGCCAACAGATCTTCCAAAGATTCCTCTATGACTGCTTCAAAAAAATCATAAATCTGCATAGCATCTTCACTTCGTATTTCTTCTAACGCGGTGGAAAAACCTGCCTCAACATGATTCCATTCCAGATTCTTTATCGTTTCCCTGAAACATAACTCCAACTCTCTTATCGGAAATTTTACTGTCTGCTCCGCAATAAAAATAAGATTACTACGCCTTTTTATATAGGCTCCGATCACAACTATCTTCCCTAATATTTTTTCCCTTTTATTCTCATCTTCTTCCATAGAATATGCTTCAATGAATTCCGTCAAAAGTTTACTCTGCCTTGCCGTCTGTGTCTGTATTTTATCATACAGCTGATTCTTCACAGAAAGTTTTTCTACTTCTCTTTTTGTTCTCAGATTTTCTTTCTCAATCAGATTCGCATCTTTTAATTCTTCCTTCCGATCTTCAAGCTCTCTTACGATTTCCTGTAATTCTGACAGGTTTTCCTTCCACAACACATAGCCTCCCAAAATTGGTTTTCCCGACAGCCTGATCCCATTTTCTAACATGATCGGACATTGAACTACCTGCCTTACGATTTCCGGTGCAATACATTCCGAATCCTGAGATTGATAAATGCATTTTCCACTCTGATCTGTAATCTGTGCTGAAATTGTAGATGTTGCAAATAATTGTGCGTATCCTGTATTGGAAGGAATCAATCCGCACTGGATGCAGCTTTCAATGATCAAAGCAAACAGAAGGCATAATGCAGCTGTCATATCGCTTGAAAATATTTTCCAGAAGGGCAGATTCAGATAATAGGCGATGCCATAGACAACCGACAGACCATAAGCACCAAAAGGCATCCAAAGCATTTTCCTGTTTTTAATTTTTCTACACCTTAATAGAATAATCAAGAGTGCCACCAGCAGACATCCAAGATCCCAGGCGACTATAGCATAATACATTGCTCCATATCCATAGACTCCTACTTCATAGGAAGCTGCTTCCCCCAGTCTTCCCTCCGGGAAAGTAAAAACTAACTGGTGCAGATCATTTGTTAATACAATCCCTATCAGAAACAATGCCGGAAAAAACAGCAGACACCGTCTTTCCGGTAATTTATAATTCTCCGGCTGCCGTATATAAAATGCCAGATAAAGACTGACCGTAGGGAGTAACAGCATAGGAATATAATAAAGATACCAGGCGTAGCGCAGTGCTGTCGGCATCTCATACGGTATTTCAAATTTACACATACGAACGAGCATCCAAAAAACCATCATCACTGCAATCATTATTAAACAACGACGGGGTTCCTTTTGGATAATTCTCTTTTGAAAAGAAATCGCCCATACCAGATAAAGTCCTATATAAATAAAAGGCCTTAAAAGGTGACAAATAGATCGCAGATAAGGATTGGTAAAGGACACATAATGAAGCAGAACTGCCACACCTACGCATAGTGCTACACTTCCGACGTATACTGTAAATTTCTTTTTCTCTGACACTGTGCGTACTCCTTCCTGTTACATTTTGCACTATATCTTGTTTACAGTATATCATAATCTCCATTTCAAATTATATCTTTTATTTTTTGGTGTATGTACAAAACTCGACTTTGCCATTGCAGCTATATCTCCAACTCCATTTTTTAATGCAATGCTTTGGTCGGACAGACCTTCGTACATTCATAACAGAGTATGCACTCCGTTCCTCTCTTTCGTTTACGGGATTCCTTATTGACCTCCACATTCATTTGGCAGACACGCAGACATTTTCCACAATGAACACATTTGCTTTCATCGCAGTGAACACGCAGGATTGAAAAACAGTGGACCGAATATCTTCGCGACTGCGTAGTGGATTGTTGCCGCCTCAAAAACACCAAGAAAATGTCGGGCATAGCGTTTTCCTGCAGTAAAAAGTGCTGTTCCCAACGCAAGGCATCCTCCAATGTAGCTGAAATTCAACAGATAAAACAAGTTTCCTTTAGCCTTCCACAACATGATTGCCACTGTCTCAAATAACAAAAATAATAGAAGTGACGCTATCTATTTGCGAAGCACATTATTCTTTCTCATCATTATCCTCTTGCTCCTCTGATTTCATATTTTTTCTCAGCACATCAATTACAGGGCCGATGCTAACACCCATCATACCCCCCAGACACATTCCAAGACCAATATCATCTATTAGAAACCCAATAACTATATATACCTAAGCTTAGTCCGATAGCAATCCAGTAAAATATCATGTTCTTTTGCAGTAAGAGGTAAAATCTTATCTTCCCATATATCCTGTGCATTAGCTAAATCAATAATCCTGGACTCATTGATTTCATACTGTCCTGGTAATGGAATATACTCTTCTATAAATGAATCTTCTATTTCTTCAATAAGTTCTGAATTATCTTCGCCATCATCTTCTAATTTAACCTTCATTTTCTATCATCCCGCTAATTTTCTATCATCTCCCAGTAGCCGCTCTTAGGCGATCCATGTCTTATAAGTATGGATGATGTTTCGTTTTCCTTCTGTCATTTGTACACGATGTACAGGTTTCTTTTGTCTTGCCATAATAAAAGGCCCTCCTAATGATATTTATTGTATCATAGAAGAACCTTATAAAGATTATTTTACAGAAAAAGTTTCATACTCTCATGGTTGTCAAAAAAGACACTGACCGCCTTACTGTAAAAATTTTTCCAAATTAGTGAAACCTCTTGAATTATTAGACATAAGATGATAATATCTAATTAAACAGAAAGCACCCACTCCAAAGGTGGATGCTCCGAGTTTAGGTTAATGAATGTCCTTAAGGACACCGCCTATCCTGTGGATCAGACAGGATAGGCATTTTTATTTTCGCTTGTTTCTCTTATCGAGAAAGGCAAGCAACGCTACAATCAAGCTACCAAAGGACATCAACAATGCTAATATCCCAATGAAAATCGAAATGATCTCATAAGCTGTCATCGGCGCCACCTCCCTTCCTATGTATTCCGGTTGCCCGGTATCATAAAACTCGGGAGGCTACCTCTACGCTCCGCTCCGGTCGGCGCTAAACAAGCGTCCCCCGGACGCTTAACGCCCTGTCATGGGTACTTTCCTTAGATAGTATCCTAACATAAGAACTAATGCCTCTGCAAGGGAAAAAATTATTGGTTATCAAGAATAAGGTCTATCATATCTTGCTTTCCATTAGTGTATGCTACTCTATCATCTGCATACTTACTTTCCAGTTCTTCCTTTACCTTCTGATACTGCAAAGCCATATTCTCATTATCATTTAGATAATCTCTGAAATGAATATAATTTTTCCACTCAGTTCCGTTCCATTTCACAATATGAATATGGTGCGTTCTTGTATCATTTTCCATATCGCCCATTACATAAAGAAACTGACGTTCCACATCTGAACCACGATAAAATATTCCCACTTGTCGTAATTGCTCATTATGTAACATTACTTTATCAAAATCAGTTACCCCAACGACAATATCAATAATCGGTTTTGCTTTAATTGCCGGTATTGCTGTACTTCCAATATGCTGTATATCAATAGCATCATCTCCTAATATAGATTTAAGTATTTTGATTGTTTGAATGGCAGCCTCATCCCACTGTTTATCATGTGGTTCAAGCTGCACTATTCCTCTTTTTAATCCTAATGACATAGCAATCTCCTTAATATTACATCACAATTTCACTGTCGAAATATTGTTCCTGAAAATGAATCTGTCTCCTGATTTCTTCCTTTGAAAAAGTTACTCCGTCTGGCACAACTACCCACTTTTCTTCTATATCATCTTTTCTCCGAACAATGGCAATAATTTTACCTGTAAACTTCTTTACTGGTTCATTTACACCTAATATATAAGCGTCCTGCTCTTCTCCATCTGGTGCCATAACTCCTTCAATGTAACCATAATTTATTGGATAATACATATCCTTATATTCAGGATGATAACTTCCTAATGGTCTATCGACTGTGACAGTTACTGTTGTTCCAATTATAGAATTTACCTGTAAATACTTCTCTATCAATTTCGGCTGTATCAACGGATATGTCCAGTTCTCAGGCAACTCATCCATAAGCACAACTTTCTCCATTTCGCTATGTAATTCTTTCGCAAACTCTGTTATCTCTGCAAAGCAAAGCAGTCCAAATGTTTCTTCACCAGTATCATTTACTCTAGTCTTACCTGTCACCGAATATACGCATATTGGTTTTATCTCAAATTTGATAGCCCCAGTCTCTTCCTGCAACTCCCTTTTAGCTGTTTCAAAAATATCCTCCCCAGCTTCTCTATGCCCTCCCGGCACTTCATATGTATCTCTTTCTTTATGTTTGCAAAATACCCACTTGCCGTTACTCTGTGAGATAATTACTGCAAATTTCAATAGTTCATCATTAACTGTATCATAAAATTTTACTTCCATCACATTTTCCCTTCCCATTCCAGCATAAACTCATTCAGAAATTCCTGCATTACAACCTGTCTATGTTCTGCCAGTTTCTTTCCCTCAGTCGTATTCATCATGTCTTTCAACAAAAGCAACTTTTCATAGAAATGATTAATGCTTGTAGAATCTTGATTATTCCGATACTCTTCTTTATTCATTCCCATTTTAGATTTTATTTCCGGATCATAAATCTTTCTTCCCCTACTACCACCATATGCGAATGTTCTGGCAATTCCAATAGCTCCTATAGCATCAAGTCGGTCTGCATCCTGCACACATTTTCCTTCTATGGTATCAGGTACGACTGAATCAGTTCCTGCAAATGAAACCTCATCTATAATTTTGCATACCGCCTCTATCCTTTTACCATCTATTTTGTTAATTGTCATAAAATCAACTGCATTTTTCTTGGTAGCATAAGTGTCCGGAGAAAGCTTAATATCGTCCACATCATGTAACAGAGCCGCCAACCGCACTGTTTTAACATCTGCATTTTCCTGTTTTGCGATTTTAGTAGCCAGTTTATATACTCGTATTGTATGATAATAGTCATGACCACTACTGTCTCCCGAAAATATACTTTTTATAAATCTCTTTTCATTATCTGTCATCTTTTCTCCTAATCAACCTAGCAAAGCAATATATTGATTTACGAAAGTCATTACTCCACCCACAAATAGAGCCAAACTAGAGCCATTTGATAAAACAAATGCCGGAAACCCGCATAAATACAGGCTTTCGGCATTTTAGTCCGTTATTCAAACTCGCAAATAAAATCTTATCACTATACACTTTTGTATAGGGATTATGGTTCTATCTGGTTTTATATGTGTTCCACTGTCCAAAGTCCACAGACTGTACTGAACGGTGTTATCAATTTGTTATCACATCTCTGTTATCAATCAAAGATTCTCGTGATATCCTGATATCGGTTAACTACACGATAAATCTCTACATATTCGTTACCGACCTTGTAGATAATAACATAATCTTCCCATATCGCATATTTATAATCTGTCCGAAAGCTGACCCGTTTGGAAAGATCCGACCCCATTCCAGGAAACATCTGAAGGTTTTCAAATTTACCGTAAATTTCCTTTATGGTCTTTGCTGCATATTCTTCGTTATCTTCAGCAATATAATCTCGGATGTTTTTCAAATCCTTTGCAACAATCGGATTGATCCGCAATTTTAACATCTTATTCCCCCACAAGTGCTTTCAGTTCGTCCAGATCCAGCCAACCTTCGCCATCTTTCACTGCTTCTTCAGCTTCCTGCAGCTTCAAGAGAAGCTTTTTCTCTGCACGGTCACGCTCATAATCTTCAATATCCATGACAACGAAACGTCCTCTGCCATTCTTAGTCAGATATACTGGTTCTCCTTTATGACATTTTTTCAGGACTTCATTATAATTTCTCAAATCAGATACTGGTAAAATATTTGCCATATTCTTTCAGCTCCTTCCTTTGATTTTAAATTGTTTCTGCTACTTCTATTATACACAAAAAGCTGTAAAATTCAACGTAGATTTTTACAGCTTTTATTTTATCATTTCTATATATTTTTATCGCAATCTATTTCAAATATTGAGAAAAAATCGCCTCCAGTTCTTTATTTCCTTTCAAAAATTCATACTCTTCTTTATTTTCAATTTCTGTAGCTAATGCATGAACAAAATTATTTCCAACGCCTGAAAAAGACTTTCCCTGTACTGTATCCACATATCTGTAATATAAAGGTGATTCCACCATCTTCCATGGCTTCTGTGACTCCATCAGCACTTCTTTTATCAACTGAATACATTTTTCTACATCCTTTCGATACACGGCAATCAATAGATATGGTACTACTTTACCGTAATCCCACAGACCAAATAACGATACCATATGTTCTGTGATTTCGGCAATCTCCTCTGCTTTACAATGATTTCCGGTTTCTTCTTCCATTTCTATCAACTTATACAGATAGTTTTGTATATTCGTAACTGTCTGCATCAGTTTTCCCTCTAAAAAGAACGCTGCAATATCTGTCCCTTCCTGGTGTGCTAGTACATTCGTTTTCATAATTGTGGCATCTATCACAGTATCTGGAATTTTATCCAAAAAGATATTTGCTTCTTTATATTTTTCCATTTGTATATATTTCGCTGCAAGCATAAAAATACTGGAAATACTTACCTTTTCATTCGGACTTTCAGCAGTTCGTTCCAGCCATTCAACAATCACATTATTGCATTCCAACTTTTTCTCATCATCGACATCGGATAAAGTTAACGCCGCATTTAAAACAGTAGCAATTGAATAAATCAACGAATCACAATGAGGATATTCCTTTATTTTATTTTTTCCCATCTCAAAAGCTTTTATAAAGCTATCCAATGAAACTTCCGAAAGCTCATTCACAAATTGTCCAATCTCTTTTTCTGTCAATTCTTCACGAAATGAAAATAGTTCATTCATATCAATTTTTAATAATCGAGCAATTGCCGGAAGTAATGATATATCTGGATATGTGTTTCCTTTTTCCCATTTATTTACCGCAGGAGTAGAAACGTCCAAATAATCCGCCACCTGTTCTTGTGTTAATCCCGCAGTTTTCCGATAGTTTTTTATCTTCTCACCAATTTGCATTGTTCCTACCTCCTGTTTATATTCTCATTATAGTATTTCTAATATGTGTTTACAATTGAGCCTTCGTTTAATTATGGCTTCGATTTCTTAACTACCGGTTAAAATCTGCGAGAAAAATGCTCTATTTTATAATTCTACAAATCAAAATATCCTTAAATTTAATTAATTCAAGAATACGTGCATCAGTACTCCAATTAAGAAGCAAATCATCGCTGTAACACCCGCACTGATAATAACCTTTAATATATTTTGATAAGGACGTTTCCCCACTTCAACTGCCTTATGAAGTTCATCCAATTTTTTTCCCTCCGTAAATGCAACAATTTCCTTATAGGTTTGTATATCATTTTTCTTTTTTAGTTTTTCAACCTTTAACGCCCAGTACATTGTAATAATAAATAAAATCCCAAACGGAATATACGCATACCTTCCGAGCCACATAAACAAAGGTACTGCCGATATAATCAACACGGCCAAATGAACTGTATAGATGGAACCATAATAATTAAACTTTTTAATTTCTTGCTCGCTAATAATTTCTTTCATTTTCTCTATATCTCTCTTTTTCTGCCTGTTCTTTTTCCTTTTGGATCTCATCCACACATTCACTGATATCATGCAAATCATGTTCCAATAAATTCTTATGTTCCGTTAATTCTTCTACTTCCTGTTCTCGAACCTTTTTCTTGTAATCCAATACAGAAAGATGTGGTTCATGAGTTCCTTTCTGATCCCATTCTATCTCATTTTCCCTCATGACCATCTCCAACATTGTTCGAATAGGTGTAAACAACTCTTCATCGGCATCCTCTAATGTAGTTAGACTTTCAAGTAATAACCACCTGCCACAGCTCCAACAGCAACCAATTTGTTACAAGATAAATAGCTACATCTTATCCAGTTCCATTTCATCATAAGACATAATCTCACGGAGTTCTGCTATATCAAATGGTGCCAGCCTCGCACCACAGGAAATAAGAATACTTTTGGCAGTTTTTCCAGTAACAAAATGTCAATAGTTTTTTAATCACTTTTTTTCAAAAAGGCAAAAAAATAGAACGTATAGATTATTTCCATACGCTCTATCTCACATTTCATATTAAATTTTTGAATTCTACAAACTTGAAGTTTTATGATTAACAATGTTTTTCTCAGGCAATACTTTATCCAAAATACCTTCTATTCTATCCAATAATTCTATTTCAGTATCTGAATATTCTTCACCATTGTCTTTCCAACATTTATTTTTACTATCATAAAGTCTAATAGGTTCTGCTCCTTCAATGTCTTTCTTATCTTCTAAAAAATACCACGTAACTCCGTCTGTGAAAATAATATTTTTACAAATCTCAAATTGATGTAATAATTCCGTTTTATATGTTTTGGGTTTAATCTCAACATATTCCCTTGTTAAACCTTCCGGTAATTTAAACTCAATATTCACTAAAGCTTTTTGTGGATTTTCATATTCAGATTCCAATGGAACAATAACAAAATCTGGAATTCCAACCCTTTTTTCTTCTATCTCGCCCTTTTTATTAGGAACATTTTTTACCCAAGAATATGTTTCTATAAAATGTTTTTTTTTAACTAATGGTTTTCTCCCACTCTTTCTTGTTGCATGAACAGGAACAATCTTTACCTCTTTTCCTTCGCAACACTTACTAAATAATGGAATTATAACCATATCATAATACGCCTCCCACCTAGCATCCTTATATATGTTTTCCATCATTTTTTGATAATTAAAACTATACGTAATATTCATTTCGACTTTCTCTTAATCTCTAAATCTTCACCTAAACACATACTTAAAAGTTTTTGTTCGCTATAAAATTAGTTTATCGGAATTTACCAAATCGCCAAACAGTGATTTGATACTCACATAATATCATATTTTTTCTTCAATTACATCCACCTAATTTTAATACACTGCCATTCGGCTTGCTTCTGTAACCAACATCCGGTTAATCTTCTCCTGCATTGTTTCCTTTGCATCTTCATTGAAATAATAACGGACAACATAGACTGTCTGCCCGATTTTCTTTGTAAATGTGTTCCCCTCTGTTTTTGTATTCATCATTTTTTCCTTTCCTTTTGGATCCCCGGCAGAGAGTCATTCCATTGGTCTCTGTCAGGACATTATTCTTTGAATCAGGCCCAAAATGGACACTTCCAGTTTCGCAGGCTACCTATATATAGCCTTTTCATTTTTGCTTATCAATCTGCATAAGGATTGTTTCCTGTTGATCCACAATTTCTTCTTTCTGCTTCATACGGATATAATCTTGTTTTTCCAAATATTTTCTTCCACCATATGATGGCTCTTCATCAAGTTCCAATCCATGACGTTTACAAATATCTAAAAACATCGTCCGACAGGCAGAATCAAAAACAACCTTGCGGTTATTTGTCTTTGATCTCCTCTTTTCCGGATTCGGAAGTTCAAAGCCAAGTTCTTCCAATGCTGTTTCCTGTTTCGGCTCAATTTCTCCATATCGGTTTGTAGCATCAAAAACATGACGCTCATGAATATGAGGTGTTGCTTCGTCCATGTGCAGCGACCAATCAATGATATGCACGTTAGAGCCAAACCGCTCATCGAACTCTTTCTTAAATTCATCAAATACTAAAATCAGGGTCTCCACAGAAGCGTGTTCATCTATTGTTCCAAGCTGATAGATACTTTCTTCCGGACAGGTCTTTTTGTTTTTCCAAACATCTTCCACTTCTTTACATCTGCCTGGGTGTCTGGCTTTCACATGTCTCTCATTTTGCTTCATAACGTAATCTCCATAATGCTCTTCATAGAATGCCATCTCAATTTGTTCAAAAGAAAAATTATTCTCTTTTCCCTGATCTTCCATTGTGGTATATCCCTGAAAGCAATCCCAGTAAATATTTTGCCGGACTCTTTCATTGTCGATATGCTCACTGTGTTCCAGATTAAATCTTCGATCATTGTGAAGCGGATTGTAAACTCCATTTTTTTCAGATCTGCCATTATGCCTTGTTCCTTTCATTCCACATTTCTCCTTTCTTTCAAGTTGTTTCCCCGAAGGGATTGCAGCGAAGCTGCTTAAAGGCTCTGTCGCCGTTACAGATAGTACCCAGTACCATATGGCGAAACGCCATATCACTGGGCAATGGCTGCCGCCCTTAACCTGCTAAGGGCTTCGCCCCTTAACCCCAGCAAGGTGTTGCCACCCTTTGCATTCCTGACACAACGGACTTCCAGCCCTCTGTACTCCCGGCAAACAAAACGAAACTCCTGTCGCTGTCCCTTCGACATGTTTTTCGTTCTACCTGTTTTTCAAAAATCCTCTGAATCGGATTTTGTGAAAATAAAAAAGCCGACGCAATTTCAACTTTTACAAAAGTCCAAAATACATCGGCTCAATCCTTTGACCTGATCGGTCATTATTCATTTTTCTGACTGGCTCATACAGTCCATTTTAATAATGAGCAAAACAAAAGGCACTAACTTTTTTTACGGTTAATGCCCTTTAGGTCAATCATTATTTCATTCTACCATTTTCATCACGACCCAGTAAATTTTCATTAGGACGATCTGTATTATTTACTGCATCTTTTATATCTTGATACAAATTCCTCTGAGGCTGTAAATTCATTTCATCAATTGTAAGTAACCAATTTCCACTCAAATAATTTGCCATACGATTATTTGAATTTGATATTTCTTTCAAGGTTTTATCTATCTTGTCTAAACTCTTTTCAACAAATTCATTACTATCTATCGTCCCTGTAAAATAAATCCACCTTGAATATTCCGTTTTCTTTTTGGTATTTCCTTTAATATAAGCTACTTCAATTTGAATTGCTGGAGCAGTTTCCGTCGCAATGTTTGCTCCAGATCTTGCTATACTGCCAGTTATTTTCTCATTCGGATATAAAGTAAAATCAGTTTCAAAAATCTTATCAATATCAAACTCTGTCTCTTCTCCATTATTATTCATGGATTTAAAAGATAAATCGATTCTCTCTGCATATGACTGTCCGGTATTTGAAACAGTTAAGAATAAAATGCCTTTTATTTCTCTTAATTCAAATGAAAGCATCGGGCTTAAACTTTCTATATATTGAACTCTTGTCTGGTGACTGAAATATATGCTACTTAATACGGCAATTCCAGACACTATCATTGAAATTGCAGCAATCTTGTTTGCTGTTGAGCTGTCAGCAATTATTTTCAATAATCTCAAAATTTCATTTACTTGTTCTGTATCCATTCATTCTCCTCACTCAAGTCATATAACCGGTCTTCTGCATCTCCAATTTTCAAATCAAATATAGTTTCTTCTACAACTTTTACACACTCATCTGTTTTCTTCAAAATATCTTTTCCCCAAAATCTTATAACAGTCCAACCTTCAAACAATAACTGTTTTTCAATTTCTATATCCCTCTCTTTGTTTCTTGATATTTTCTTTATCCAATAGTCACTGTTTTTTGCTTTTTGCAATCTCGGTTTGAGTACTTCCCAATCTTTTCCATGAAAAAATTCGCTGTCACAGAATATTACAATTTTATACTTAGTTAAAACGATATCTGGCTTTCCCGGTAGCTTTTGATAATTTTTTCTATATCTGTAGCCTTTACTCCATAATGCTTTTCTCAACGCAAGTTCTATTTTTGTATCCTTGCTTTTTATGTTTTGCATATTTTTCTTTCTTTGTTCAGCTGTCAGATTATCTGCCATTATATCAACCTTCTGTATTTTTACTTAATTGCTTCTAAAATGCTTTCAGCAATTCGATTTATGACTGGCACGCAAACTGAATTACCTGCCTGTTTGTATAGACGAGCATCACTTTGTTTTTTCGGAAGTTTATAATCTTTTGGAAATCCCTGCGTATTAAAGCATTCTCTCGGTGTCATTTTCCGCAATCCATATTTTGTTTTCACAATACATACATTATGACCACCTTCCCCTTGATTAGCAGTGAGCGTAGGGACTACTCCACTTTTATTCTGTCGGACATATTTTCTTCTCCACTGATAAATAGCTGGGTGATTTATATCTTCATCCTTTGTCGCTTCAACCAATAACTTATAAATATCCCCTTTATATTTTCCTTCTGTATAATAATACTTATCATCAACCTTTCCTTCAAAGTCAATAATATCTTTAACAGTTGTTGTTAATGGAATTGACAGCGGCCAATGAAATTTATTGAGATCTTCCTCATCTTTAAATGCTACAATATAAATACGTTCCCTGTTTTGAGCCATATTTCCATAATTCATGGCATTCAAAACTTGATAAGTATAATGATATCCCAATAAGTCTAATTGTTCACATATCACTCTAAATGTGTTTCCATTATCATGTCCAACTAGATTTTTAACATTTTCAAATAATGCCACTCTTGGCTTGTTTGCTTCAACCATACGCATAAGCTCAAAGAAAAGTTCTCCTCTTCCCTTCTTGTCCTCAAATCCTTGTCTATATCCTGCAATAGAAAATGCCTGACAAGGAAAACCACCAATAATAACATCTGTTTTTGGAACGTCTTCAACAGGAACCAAGTGAATATCTCTCTGATCTACTTTAACCGTTGGATAATTCATTTCAAATGTTTCGCTGGCATATGAATCAAACTCATTTGCATATACAGTCTTAAATTCTCCTGTTTCTTCAAATCCCAAATCTATTCCACCTACACCTGCAAAAAATGAAGCTACACTAAACATTATCTTTCTCCTTGCTCTTTCGTAATGTGTACATATTATCATAGATTGCGGCGCGCCGCAATATTCTATTTTGAAAAGGCAGAGATAAAACACTCTGCCTTTCGTATTATTTACCGATTAATCTTTGGTAGTATTCTGATAGTCTGTCATAAGCCTTACATCTTCGAATATCAAAAATAATGTCTGGCTCTAAATTGTTTGCATCCACAAATAGTGTTTTAAGACTTACATGTGGACGTCTTCCCTGATCTTTTTGTTCTTGTATTGTCTGAGTTTTATTTGCCGGATATTTTCCAAATTCTTCCGAATTTATATTCAAGTCATAAATGTATAGCAAATTATCATCTAGCTTAAATCTCAGAAACACCAAATCATCAAATACACATTTTGGTCCAAATGAAGACAAATCTCCTTCAAATCGGGAAGTTGCTTTAAATTCAATTTTTCTTCCTGTATTTGGATCAGTAGCGTCGCCTACTTCATCACCACGATTCCACAAATATCCCATACAATAACAACCCATTGGTTCGCTTATTGCATCAGGCATGTTTATACCTCTATGACTGTTATTAGAAATATATGTGTTCAAATCTTTCCATTTAAAATAGGCATTGCAAGTTTCATCAATTCTGGCATCATCTATTGTGATATAGCCAAATTCATTATATATTGCCATATTACCTGTGTTAGAGTGTTCTATCTCTGCACATAAGGATTATAACATATATAAATCATTTTTTCCTTAATTACTTGATTACGATAATGATAATGACTGCCACTGTCTTTACTCGCGCTATTGAACCATTCCTTTCAAAATTATCACTCCGTCAATGTATCCAGCATGACTTGAATTACTTCTTTCAACCTCAATCCATCTCTTAATCCCATACGGTAATAAAATTCATTCAGATCACTTTAGAAGTCTGCTTGCCGCCAAGCAGCTTGCCTATCCTTCATTTGCTGAATCCATATATATCATTTCAACAATACTGTCTGCATCAATATCAGATGTAATAATTTTTTCATTAAAAACTGATGAAAAATCCTTTTCTCTCCACCATCTACGCATATCTTCTTCACCAAATTCCTGTTTTTTATCTCTTGTATTATGCCGCCTGACCGTCTCTTCAAATGGTATATCAAAATAGTACGCATATATATCCATTCCATACAATTCATTTGCCGTTTTGAACAAAGGACTATACCACTCATCATACATGATGCCCTCTAAAATAACCACATCACAATGCTCATACCCATATTTCATAAGTTCTATCATAAGTGGTAATGCCTTAGTATCAACGCCATCTTTAACCCACAAGATATTTCTCCTAATCTCATCTTGTGAAATCATCATTGTATTGTATCCAAATTTCTTTTGCAACGCTCTAGCTACTGTTGTTTTTCCACTTCCAGAGTTACCTCTTAATATGATTATCTTTTTCATAATTTCTCCTTAATCTTGCTATTACTCTCTCCACAAATAGAGCCAAACTAGAGCCATTTGAGAAAACAAATGCCGGAAACCCGCATAAATACAGGCTTTCGGCATTTCTGTCCGTTATTCAAACTCTACAAAGACTAACGCTTTTTGTTTAGGAATTATTCTCTGTAATG
>ERZ835080.852-NODE-852-length-28281-cov-3.992312_pt1 | contig 28281 bp, 15 predicted proteins | sample MGYA00519688_ERZ835080 | MGnify/ENA primary metagenome ERZ835080 (study PRJEB31850, sample SAMEA3708770) | human gut metagenome | biome: human gut; feature: human-associated habitat; material: faeces | place: China | collected 2014 ... | reverse complement strand
GTACCTTTTAGAGCGCTATACTATTGATAATCAACGATGTACACATACTGCATCGGCAAAAATCGAGGCGAAGAAACTATAAAACACCCTCGCCTCTAAAAAAAGGAATAACGATGAAAAGAAACACTAAAAGCGGTGGTTCGGCATCGTTGTATGTAAATTTACTGTTTTCTCTATAAAATAAGGTTCATTTCCAAATATTCATCTATTTATAAAAGAACAGTGTACCCAAGTGAATTTTCATTACGTAATTTTCAAGATTCTTATTTTTTTTATTTCTTTGCATACTAAGATTTATAACGTCACGTTCTCACTACTTAGAACATCATGAAAAAAATAATTGGACTTTTCTTCCTTATATCTATCCAAATATTATCAGTATCAGCTGAAGAGTTGACCTCAGGATTATTTTTTAACAGTCATCTGCATGACGGAAATAAACGGACTTCTTTGATTTTAAACAACGGAAATCCGATAGAGATGCAAGACAAACAACAAATTTCATTCGAAATGAATATTCGTGACGAACTTATATTCGGTTTTGCCATGCGTATCATAACAAACAATAACGAAAACATTGATCTTATTTTTTCTATAGATACTCTCCAAAGAAAACGGCCGGCTATCGTGATAAAAGATAAACGTTTTTTTATCAGTGATACGATAATACGAAATAAATGGATTCCTGTCGGCATTACATTTCTGACTAAACAAAATAAAATAGAATTATCTTATAACTCAATAAAAAGAGTGTATGATTATGATTTCAACCAGATAAAAAACACCCGTATCTATTTCGGTGCTTGCGACCATCCGAATTATAACACTCCGGATGCCGCTCCTATAAACGTAAAAAACATTCGCATTTACAACGGAAAAATGTTGTTTCGCCATTGGGAATTAAGCCAGCATGGTAAAGGTGTATGTTATGATCTTGTCGACCATAGTCCGGCGAAAGCCATAAACCCTCATTGGCTCACAGATGATCATGCGGTATGGAAAAACATATACAGCCTCCAATTAAAAAAAAATCCACAATATGCATTCGATCCCGAACAAGAACTGTTTTATATTACGACCGGTGGTCAGGAAATGTTCATCTATAATCCTCTTACAAATCATCAAGACACAATCAGGGGTATCACCGGACATCCCGCAGCTGCAAGCACAAATCAAATGATTTTCAATACAAAGACGAATCGTTTGGAATCTTACAACTTAGATGATCAAACCATATCGATATTTTCTTTCACCGACAAGGCGTGGACTCAAACTTCAAAGAATGAAAAAGAAACCGGATTTTGGCATCACACATCGGGCATAGCACCCGATTCTACCATTATTACGTTTGGAGGATACGGCTCTTTCCTATATAAAAACACCTTATTTAAAATCAATCCTCAAACAGGAGAATTTACAGAAAAGATCATACCTGAGATATATCCAAGATATTCTCCCGCATCGGCAATCGTAGATAATACACTTTATATATTCGGTGGCAAAGGATGCCCTTCCGGGCATCAGGAGTTGTCTCCACGCGATTTTTCCGATTTATATGCAATAGATCTGAATTCTTTCGAAACAAAAAAGTTGTGGGAAGTGCCAAACTTCGACAAGAAATTCCTTCCGGGGAGCAATATGGTTTACAATAAAGAGGAGTCTTGTTTTTATATTATTACCGGAAATATGGGCGGAGTATTACTGAAAATTTCTATAAATGAACCGGGAATTATTCCTGTATCGGAAATACAACATTTCGATTCGGGTGCAGACTTTTCATTCTCCCAATTATATCATGCCCCTCGTTCACAACATTTATATTGTCTTTATGCGAAGAATTATAAAAACGGGCAACCGTCTCAAATACAAATATACTCATTATCTTATCCTCCAATGGTATATTCTCAGATTTTGCAACAAGACAAAAAAAAGCAAGATTTTTCTTTCCTTTGGTATTTGATTCCTGCAATAATATTATTGGTAGGAACGGGTATATTCATACGGAAACGTGGTAAAAACCGGAAAAAGGATAATAAATTCTCTACCAGCAAATCTGAAACAGACTCTTTGATCTTTACCGTCCCGGATAAACCGTATTTTAATCGTGATCGTGCATGTATATGTCTATTGGGGTCATTCAACGTAAAAAGTAAAACAGGAGAAAATATAACCTCTTCATTTACTCCTATTTTAAAATCTCTTCTATTATTAATATTGCTCAATACCGAAAAAGATAACAGAGGTATTACAAGCAAAAAACTGGATGATCTTTTATGGGGAGACAAAAACGAAAAGTCTGCCCGGAATAACCGTAACGTCTCTATCAGTCGTTTGCGTCTATTGCTTGAAAAAGTCGGTAATATACAAATCGTCAATGATAATAATTTTTGGAAAATAGTTTTAGGGGACGATGTTTTCTGCGACTATCATACTGCTTTAAACTATATAGACGAGGCAACCAAAACAACAGTACATGATGAAGAATTTTTTAACAAAGTTCTTGAATTACTTCTATACGGACCATTATTGCCTAATACAGAAAGCGATTACCTCGACAGTTTCAAAAGCCATTATTCAGATATAACGATAGATTTGTTACATCTATTATTACATAAAGAGGAATTCCAGAATAATGACAAGTTCCGATTAAAAATAGCAGACTCCATTTTTCAACATGACAGTTTCAATGAAGAAGCTTTACGCATCAAGTGTTCTATCTTCTGCAGAAATGATAAAATGGGTATAGCTAAAAGCATATATGATAACTTCTGCAAAGAATATCAAACCCTTTTAGGTGAAAAATACGGATTGTCTTTCAATGATGTAACAAAAGAAGAGTAAATAGCTATCCCAATTTTATAATAAAGTGCTCGGAATAGTATTTCTTAAGTTTTCTTTCACTGAATAGTCAATTATTCCCGTAAATAAACAAAAATAAAAAGAGTCGATTCAAAACTTTGATGAATCGACTCTTTTTATTAAACTAAATATTCAAGTAATAATATCATCATTTTCTGACAGGAAGTTCCGAAGAAAAGCCTTTCGGATTTTTCAACATCTTTTTCCCCTGCCCTACCAACCACAAATAATGATCACTCGACAAGCCTTCTTCAATCGGGACAAAAACAGATTCTCCAATCGGTACTTTTGTTGCACATTTAAATATGGCCGTGCCCTCATCCATTTCATCGAACATAGCTACATAAATCATTTCAGCTCCGGAACTTACGGCATTATACATTTGATCCCATAAAAACTGACCTTTATTTCTCGGTGTAGAATGGCTGTTCATGCCTTTCATATTCTTCCATGAAAATCCGGGAAAAACCAAAGGTGCATAATCTATCTTATTGCTTTTACACCAAGCAATATCTTCAGGAACTAAATGCTTGAACTTCTCAAAACTCCGGTCATTATAACGTCCGACAAACCAAGGCATTATAATATCGCTTTTACGAATCAATTCATGAAGTTTCGGATTATTCTCCGTATCAGACCTCAATTCTCTCCAATAAGTAGGAACTCCCAACATCACACTAAAACCCCGTTTTTTAAGTCCATCGACAATCAGCTCGACATCTTCAGTAGTATATCTGCGACGATCATTAAATCCCACTCCCCAAATCACGACAAGCGGTCTACCGTTATGGAATAAATAAGAAGGATTCTTTTTCCGATTTCCGATATTAAACAAACGGGTAAGTTCATCTATATCATCCAAAACAAACGATGCGTCCGTTCCCTTCATTCCGCTAAGATCATACATAACACAAATTGCACGATCATATTTATCGGCAGCTTTTGTAGCCGAAGCCAAAACCTTATTAAAATGGTTTCTTCCCGAAGGATTTTTCACTTCTCCTACAAATCGTTGCATAAATACCCCATCTAAACCGCACTCTTTCATCCAACGAAAATGCGTATCGACCGTAGATTCGTCATAAGAACTGAATACCGAGGCCACACCTCCGTCTGCAAAACGGAACGGTGTAGAATATACTTTCTCATATTCACTGACATCAGGCCACATATCTATGCTGCAAGAACCGGGTTTAAATCCCTGTTTTCCGGGATAGTGTCTCCATTTTCGATTCGCACCGTCATCCGGAGTGTTAAACCAACCTTGATAGCCGGCCATTATCAACCCTTTATAAGAAGAATACTTCTTTTTGGCCTCAATTCCGGCAGTACAAAAAATAAGTATCCCCAATAAAACACAAAAAGTTTTCTTCATCTATCAATAAAATTAAATATAAAAGTGTGTGTGTACTATTTAAAAAACTATGTCACGATTCTTTCCTAAAAAATTGTCGTGACACAGTTCTAACTAATTGTATGTTATCATATCTTACTTGAGCATGGTACTAACCATATTTGAAAGTAATTTTCCTGCAATAGGATCTGTTGCAGCTTTATCGGTACGCATAGTAGAGATCATAACGTTACCTTGATCCTGAATCATCAACAGAGGGAAACCTTTAATTGTCGACACATATTCAGAACGTTTGTGCATGTCTCCATTAATGTAACCGTGGATTTTCATTTGAGCTGCTAAAGGAACGACTTTCTCACTCCGTACAGTTTGCATCGAAGCACTACAAACTGTCGGAATTTCACGCTTGTTATTATTAAAATAACGAAGATCCATTTTTTCTATATTATCGAATACGGGAGATTCGGGAACTTCCATCGTAGCAATGTCCCCTTCTGTCGGGACAAGGAATCCGGTAAAATGTTCCGGGTACATTTTCAACATCGCTTTTTCACAATTCAAGAAAAGAGCATTCTTACCACCTTGAACTGATTTTCTCATATTTGACAATTCTTCTGCAGAACAATTCTTATCATCCAATCCAGCATAAACATAAAGATCGGCTTTTGCTTTTACAGCCTCTGCAACAGTAGCAACTTTAGTATAAGGTATCTGCAATTGGTCAAATACTTTAGCAGTATTGTTATTATCTACCAAAACGATTTTCTTATCTTTCAGTTCTCCGTTATTACTCCATTCTTGGGTTGCCAAAGTAATATTATAATCATTTTGACTCAATAGTACTCCACCTTTATCTTTCAACTCAAGTTTTAATTTAGCATCCACACGAGACTCAGGTAAATTAGAAGGCACATTGATATTGGCAGTCATCCACTGACGTCCGTAATGTTCAACAACCGGAACATCAACATTACCTTTTGCCAACACCTGTCCTGCACTTATAAGACTCCATGTAATAGTAGAAGCCGGTACGCTACTACCATCTTCCAAATCATTCACGACACAAAAACGAACAGGCAATGTAGATCCGGCATATAAATGGCGACCCCATAATTCGGCCGAAACCAAAAGAGGGCTCAATGAATTTTGCATAGAATAATATGCAGGATAAGGATCGATGGTATTTGCGTCATACACATTTCTAAACCAAGTAAGCAATGCAAAATGTAAAATACCTGATGCCTCCGGATTGCTACGACGAAGAGCTTCTGCCAACTCGGCGGTAATGAAACGATGTGCTTCAAGGAATGCATTCGGATCTCCATAAGGATAAGCATCATCTCCCACCAATACCTGAGGATTCTGATGTACATACGTATAGAATGTTGTCGGATGCCCGGTCTCATTGTTCGGATATCCGGTAGACATCTCCTGACTGATCAAAGGACGGCCTTCACGTTTATTTTTCTGGAATTCACCATTAAACTGTTTAAACACAGTATGATCATACCAATTGATATATGAGTGATCGTCATCTATATCTCCATCATCAAACGTTTTGAAAAAATCCTTTCCAAAGCGTTTTTCCGGACGTTTATAATTAGAATCGAAACAAATAGGACGAGTAGGATCTACTTCACGCATTCTTTTTACTACTTTTTCGATAATCTGTATTTTTTTGATCGCACGGTCTTTATCCGGATCATTATCATAGAATTTCATCTCATTATTGATAGTCCAGAAGAAAATAGACGGATGATTACGATATTTTTTCAACATACCGATATATTCGTCTGCCCACATATCGATCAAATTCTGGTCTGGCATAGAAGACTGAATCATCAGCCAAGGCCAAGTTCCTTCATGACTTATACCTATACCGTTTTCATCGGCAGCAGTAATCCATAACTCATTATAAGGAGTAGTATGAGTACGGGTAGTTTCTATATTACCGCTCTTCATTATTTGATAGAAAGTATCAGCCATACGACGATCATTCGGCGTCAAAGCAAAAACAGTGTGGTTTCCACCTCTCAGCCAATAACGTTTGCCATTCAAATACAGAAAACCATCATCACGCTTTTCGAAAGTACGGAATCCTGAAGTGATAGTTTTACTGTCGATCGCACCTTTTTTATTACTCAAAGAAAACTTAAAATTATACAGATTAGGGTGCTGTGGTGTCCACAATTTAGGTTGTAAACCTTTCACACTCGCCATAACAATTTTTTCCTCTCCCGGATTTAATGTTACCCCTTTCTGTAAAAGGACATCGCTCAACTGCACATTGTTCGACTTATCGATAATTTTACCGTTAATATCGAATGACTGTTTTTTCTTACCGTAATTCTTCAAAGTGATTTCATAATCAGCTCCGGTAAGAGAAGGCTTGATAAATACATCCTCTATTTTTACAGGGTCTGTAATTACCATTTGCACAGGTTGCCATATTCCTCCATTATCGATACAATAGAAACCGTGAGCAATATCTTTCAACATTTTATTAGTTACCGGAACTGTCACGGCAACATCCACAATTTTATCTGCATCCGCTATATTTTTTATAAAATCACGAACTACTTTAACAACAATAAGATTTTTACCCGGCTTTAAATATGGAGTGGCATCGACCGAAAAATCACCGAACATACCAATATGCGAACCGGCTTCTTTCCCGTTAATAAATACATCTGCAACCTTAGACACAGCATCAAAATGCAATTCAATTTGTTTACCTTCTATCGATTCGGGCAATTCTATCCATTGACGATACCAAGCCGCTTTTACTTTTCCATATTCGAAAGTATAATTTTCACAACGTTCGGTCTCTTGTTGAAAATAGGTATCTGAAACACCTTTCGGGTAATGTTCAGAGCCGAATGTTTCTCCGTGAAGCCAAATTCGAATAGGATTCCAGAAATTAGGAACGCTCATCGAATGCCAATCTTTATCTTCCACAGCCGGATTTACGGCCTTATCCTGATCACTCAACTGATATTCAGGCATAAATAACCATTGACCGTCAAGACTGATTTCTGTACGCCCTGGATTTAGAGTTCCCACTTCAATTGCCTTATATTGGCTTCTTTCTCTTTGCCGTTTAGCCTCCTTTTCAGCCGGAGACATAGCATATTTATATTCCTGGCGTTTTATTCCCTGAAAATAATTCTCGGGAAGCTCTTTAATTTCAAGATCATCAAACTCGGTAGTCAACCAACCGCCACCAAGAGAAACCTGACCACTGGGAGCTAAATTTGAGTTTTTATCAGTCACATCTATACGGGGAGTATTTTCATCATTGATATAAACCCTTATACGATCCCCGACTACATCGATCTTAAATTTATACCATTCTCCTGGAATCGGGTGAAATCCGAGAGGTTTTACGGCAAAAAACTCATCAGTACCCATATATCCCTGACGGGCAAGAACAATATCATCTTGCAGTCCGCCTTTTAACCCGACAATATAACGGTCATTACGATTATGAGCTCGAAAACCTGCCCATATCTGCACCTGCTCACTGCCTTTAGGAGCTCGCGCCTTAAAAGTCACCGAATAATTTTTCCACTCGGGATTTCCGAAAAGAGCATAAGATTCCCGACTGCTAAAAACGCCATTTTTTACATGGCAATCACCTCTACCGATAGTTTTAAGAGTCATCCCATCGGTCGCGAAATTTTCTTTGAAAACGCCATTTTGGGCACTTAGTTGTCCGAGTCCCAGACTCAGAGCCAATCCCAAACTTAGAGTTCTTAAGTGTGTTTGCATATTAGTTATTATTTATTTGAAGATGTTTATATTTAGTGTTTTCTAATATAATTCGATACATGTTCTATGAACCTAAAGAATGATCAAAACAAATGAGGTTTTCCATGCATTATTAATAAGATACAAAGAAAAATGCACTATCTTAAATTTTGGATTAATAATGCCTTAAATCGTTCTTAATATCACATTAGGATAAAAATTAATCAATAAAATAAAGAATCTAAGTCCCTGTCGAGATTTTGCCTAGGTCTGGGGTGAGGGTTCTTTCTGAGGATGTTTTTATGAGGAGAACAACAAGCTTTCTTGAGCGTAAAAATGAGAAAAAGACCGAATAATATTTCCTTATCGGGAAATTTGAACTTCCTCTAAAACTTCATTATAAAACAGGCAATGACAGTATCAAAAAAATATTTATTCATAAAAATAGAAATTAAAAAGCACATAAATATTTTTTTAGTTCAAATTTAATCGTGAAAAATGAGGTTACTTAATACACTCCTCCTTATTTTGTAAACATTAAATCGAAATATTATTTTTTTTAATACACACTAACAAAAATAAATCATTATGAAACAACACAGTTTTTTAACTGCATTATGCTTGTTGTTTGCTGCTGTTCCTATAACAGGACAGACAATAAAGAGCAGTATGGAGTTCGCTCCTTCGGAGCATTGGGTCAAACCGGTAGAAAAACCTTATCGAGAAGAAATCTGCCTAAACGGTACATGGGCCTTTGCCCCTGTACAATTACCGGTTGGGTTCAAAGAAGGTGAAACCCCTGCACCAGCTTTACCCGGAGTAAATGAAGTAACATTCAGCAAAACCCCGATTCGCATTCCGTCACCTTGGAATGTCAACAGTTTTGCCGATAAAAACGGATTAGGTGGAGACCACCTCACATATCCGAGTTACCCTAAAGAATGGGAATCGATAAAAATGGGATGGTTACAGAAGAAGTTCACCGTTCCGGCTTCTTGGAAAGGTAAAAGAATTCAAATCCATTTCGAAGCTGTTGCCGGAAAAGCAGATATATATGTTAACGGGAAAGTTGTAGGCGACAATTTTGATATTTTCATGCCTTTCGACATAGATATTACCGATGCCGTCAAATTCGGACAGGAAAATATTCTTAACGTAGGTATTCAAAAATCGTCTCTTTTCGATGACAGAAAAAGTCCGTTGGGACGGAGAACATATCAAGGCGGTTCATTCTGGGGACAACACATCGCCGGAATCTGGCAAGATGTCTATCTCGTAGCCCTGCCTCAAACCCGTGTAGCAGATGTATATATTCAACCTATCGTAAATAAAAACACATTAGAAGTTGAAGTGACACTTCGCAATGATGAAAATAAACCGGTTAAAGTAAATATCAGCGCAGCGGCCTACCCATGGATTTCGAAAGCAGGGAAAACTGTTCTTACAGCCGCAAATCCAAGTTCTCAGTTAGGAAGTCAAGCAGCATTGCAAATGCCGACTCAAAAAGTAACCATACCTGCAGGAAAAGAGATAAAAACGACACTGAAAACGACCGTTGACAATAAATTGAAATTATGGTCGCCTTCATCTCCCAATTTGTATGGCCTGGTTGTAAAAACTTCGGTAAACGGAAAGACAAACGACAGCAAATACACCCGTTTCGGATGGAGACAAACCGAGCTGAAAGACGGAAAATTCTGGTTGAACGGTAAACCTTTTGTTTTAAAAGGAGATTCATGGCATTATATGGGCATTCCCCAAATGACACGTCGTTATCCTTGGGCCTGGTACACCGCATTGCGTGATGCTAATTGCAACGCTGTTCGTCTGCACGCACAACCGTTCCCATCATTCTATCTCGATGTTGCCGATGAAATGGGTATATTAGTATTGGACGAAAGCGCGATGTGGGCCAGTGACGGAGGTCAAAAACTGGGCAGTGAAGAATTCTGGAAATGCAGTGAAGAACACATGAAACAACTCGTATTGCGTGACCGCAATCATCCTTCGGTATTCGGATGGAGTGTTTCGAACGAAATCATGCCTATTATTCGTGGTGTCATGCGTAATGCTCCGGGATTAGAAGACAATTTGGTAAAACATTTCAAAATTTGGTCTGACATCTGTTTCAAATATGATCCTTCACGTGCATGGGCTTCCGCTGACGGGGAAGACGATGGTCGCGGACTACTTCCGTTCTACATGGTTCACTACGGTGGAGAAGGAGCTATGAAAAGAGCTTATGAAAGTGGAAAACCTTGGGGTGTCGGAGAAGCTTGTAATGCATATTACGGAACTCCTGAACAAGTTTCTAACGCAGCAAAAGACGGAGGTCGAGCTTACCGTTCATTTGAAGGACGTATGGAAAGTGTTGCCGTAGATGCTTATAACTCATTAGCAAACCAACGTAAATACAACGCCAGCTATAGAAGCGTATTTAATTTAATTTGGTACGGGCTACAACCTCTGCCTCTCGGATTAAAAGACCAGACAAAAGCTCCCACATTAAAAGACGGTATAGCATTTACTTCTTTCGTAGAAGGGAAACCTGGAGTTCAACCGGAACGTATCGGACCATACAGCACAACTGTTAATCCGGGTTACGACCCGTCTCTGCCTCTATATAAAACTTGGCCGATGTTCGATGCAATAAAAGCAGCAAATGCCGAACCCATGCAACCATGCAAATGGGTTGTCAAAAATGTAACTCCGGCAAAAGCCGCTAACGTAAAGAAAGTAAAATCGATAAAAATATTACCCGAAAGCGGAAAATTAAGCAGTGAATTGTTCCGTACCGGCATTCCTGTAAAGAAAATGGATACCGAAACCGTACCCGAACTGCTGATCATCGATGGTACAAATATTCCGGCAAATGCTACATCTGTTATGCAAAAAGTATATGCTAAAGGCGGTACGGTAGTTGTTTGGGGAGCTGATCCGAAAAAAGTAAATGAACTGAATAAAATATTACCGTCTCCGGTAGTAATAACCGATCGTAAAGCAACGTCTTTGGTATTCGGTACTCCGGACGATATTACTTCAGGGCTTACCGAAGCCGATCTCTATTTCTCTGAATTACATCCGGCAGAATTTACGACAGTCGGATTAGGTGGTTCTTTAGTAAAAAACAGCACGACATTGCTTAAGGCATGCGATACGGACTGGACGAAATGGAACAAACAACCGGAATATGCCAAGACAGGTATGATTTTACGTACCGAAAAAGAAAGTAAACCAGAAGGCATCGTAATGCTTAAAAAGAAAATGGGACAAGGAAACTTAGTCGTTACGACGATTCCTGCCGCACCCCGCGGTGCTAAAGCGGAAAAAGCCGTTCGGGCACTTCTTACCAATATGGGCATTGAATTAGGATCAGGTAGCGACTCAGGTAAACCGTTATTGAAATCAGGAGAAATCGTACGTGTTCTAATGAGTGGCAGTTATCCTGTCGCTTCTGTAAAAGAGGCAGGAAAGGTTAATCGTGTAGATTTATCGAAAGCCGATGGTATTAAGGAAAATACGATGCTCGATGGGAAAGCTTGGAAAAAATACCATTCGCAAAGCGGTCTGATAGATTTTAAACAAGCAAAACTGGACGGACCTACTCAAAATGCCGAAACATACATGAGTTTCTGGGTATTCAGCCCGAGACCATTAGATGACCTGCTTATAGAACCGAACATGCCTGTCGTCGATCTCGAAGTAGCTGCTGATGATGCCGTACAAGTATGGTTGAACGGAAAAATGATCATCAGTAATCTTCGCGAAGGCCCTATCGAAGGTGGTAAAGCCGTATCAAAAGGGTTGCCTTTGCACCAAGGCTGGAATCACTTCCTTATCAAAGCTATTCAAGGCGGAGGCGGTTGGTTCTTCAACGGACGTTTAATCTGTAATCAACCGGATTATCTTGCCGAAGAAATGGATTCGGTATTAGAAAAACCTTAAAGAGAGATTTCTCTTAGAAATAATAAAAACCGCTTTTTTTCATTATAAAAAGAGCGGTTTTTATTATTAATCAAGTGAAAAAATCAATTTAATCGCTTTTTTATACTTCTGTTAATAGAGTTAATGTCCTTTTATTAAGTGTTCCCAAATACCTTTGAAGCACAAAATTTAATAACGACACGACAAAAAATAAAAAATGAAAGTGCTGAAAATTTTAACTCTTGCAATGTGTTCTTACCTTATAATCCCGGCCATGCAAGGTGCGACAAAACATGCTAAAGAGACCAAATATCCAAGTTATAAAGGGATGATTATGGCGGGATATCAAGGTTGGTTCGGAACTCCGGAGGACGGAAAAAGCGGAAGCTACCGTCACATGGCAGGTAAAAACGGTTTTAAAGACGGAAGTTGCCACATAGATATTTGGCCCGATGTAAGGGAATATTCAAAAACTTATCCCACAGAATTTAAAAATGCTGACGGATCTACAGCCCGTATATTCAGTTCCTATGATGCCAGCACGACAGATCTCCATTTCAAATGGATGAAAGAATATGGCATAGACGGAGTATTTATGCAGCGCTTTTTTGATTATGCACGGGGAAGAGGTGAACAATCACTACCCGATATCATTCTCAAAAATGCATTTGACGCTGCTTCGAAATATGATCGAGCCATAGCTATTATGTACGACTTGTCAGGATTAAGACACAAAAAAGAAGATTGCTCGGTTATTATCGAAGACTGGAAATATCTGGTCGATAAACTAAATGTTACAAACCAAAACGGGAATAAAACATATCTGCACCACAACAAAAAACCGATAGTTGCCATATGGGGATTAGGCTTTACAGACCGTCCATATAAGGTTAATGAAATAGGTATAGAAAAATTAATCGATTTTTTACAAAATGATCCGGTATATGGAGGCTGTGCTGTAATGTTAGGAGTTCCTACAGCTTGGCGCGACTTGAATTTTGACTGTACCAACGATCCTTATCTGCATACGATAATCAAAAAAGCAGATTTATTATTACCATGGACCGTACAACGCTACACACCACTATTACATAACGATATGGACCGTTATCATGACGAGACCAAAGCCGATATCCAATGGTGTAAAAAGAACAAAATAGATTATGTACCTTGTGTTACTCCGGGATTTAGTTGGCACAATTTAAGTACGATTCAATTTCCCGATGATATAAAGCCATCAGGTTCGATACCGCGCCAAGGAGGAAAATTTTTCTGGGATCAAATGTATAATGCCATGAAAGCCGGAGGAGAAATGATATATGTGGCGATGTTCGATGAAATAGACGAAGGTACTGCAATATTTAAATGTACCGATACACCTCCTGTAACTAAAATATCTCAATTTATCGGAATGGACGGAAAACCTTCGGATCATTATCTATGGCTTACCGGTAAAGCGACTCAAATGTTACGAAAAGAGATACCCCTGACAAAAAAAATGCCGGAACGAAACTAAAATAAGATATACAATTCACACACAAATACACAACTACACATGTCAAAGGACTGTCTTAACTATTATTGTTTAGACAGTCCTTTTTTATTATAACTTTATCAACTGAAAATAAATATGAAAATGTACCAAAACCCAATTTAAGAGAAACTTTCAATTTAAAACTTGATTCCTTCCATTGACTATAAAAAAGCCGTATCAACTCTATTTTTGAAGTGCACCCCAAAAGTTAGACACAAAACTTTTGGGGTGCACTTCATTTCAAGTAGTGATACGACTTTTTATGTTTATCAGTTACAATCTATAACTTTACCTTAGTTCAGCACACCCCCACAATTGTATCATAGTAAAGTAATCGGGGCAGTTATGACAAGTTTGTCTTTATTTTTACTACATGAACCATAATAATTATTTGCAGGCTCATAATCTGTCAATACTCCATTTTTATCATCGATATATTCAACATGTACTGGATAAACACAATTTTCTATTTTCGATCCTGCACCATCGTTATATTGTCCAATAAATCCTGATATTCCCGAACGGCTTCTCAAACGGATATGGATATTTTCCGTCTGACAATTTTTAATAGCGACACCCCTTCCACCGACAATTTGGCCGACTAATCCTCCAGCCTGATAACCAGTTAAATAAATATCTTTGGCAGAACAGTTATCTAACCAAGTAGCTCCTACACCGATCCAGCCGATCAGTCCTCCGATGTTCTGAGTCGTTAACCCGGTAGACGCTTTAATGTGTATATGCCTTGCATGTACATTTTCAAATTGAGCAACGGTACTATAATTTGCTCCGGTATATCCCACACAACCGGCAAAATAAGCATATTCTTTACTATGATCTATCGGATTTCCGTCAATATCCGTATGCACTTCATCATCGGCAAGTCCATTAATAGTAATGTTCTCGAATGTCAAATTCTTCATTACACCTTCAAACTTACCCCAAACTCCCGTATACGCATTATATTTACCGAGAGTAATACCCCAAATCTGATATTCATACACTGCTCCGAATTTTCCGTTTAAAGAAAAATTCCTTAAAGTATGCCCTTGACCATCTACTGTGTATGTCGGTTCTCCTGAAGTATAAATAGGTTTCCATTCAACACCGCTCATATCGATATCGTTTTCCAATAGGATAGAAACGTTCACGGACTTACCACTCTCGTCTTTTTTAGTAATCATATCAAGGATATTATCCGGTAGCCAGGCAAATTCTTCTCTCGTATAGATATGATAAGTTCGGGTACTCTCGTCATAGGCAGGTTCTTTCGGCACAATTACAGCCGGATTCCACCATTCTTCAGCATCGATCCAATCATTCTCAAAATTTTCATCAATAGAGATAATTAACTGCGCGTCCGTAGTTAAAATATTACCCATTACTGTTGTTAACCAATTGCGTTGAATGGGAATATCTGTTTTTAAATCATGTGAACTGATAAGCGAAGTACCGTCCAATGCTTCAAACTTAAAATGAATAGGAGTCTGTTCCGTTGCATCGGTCATTAAATAATCGACCGTCAAGGTCCGGTTATTCTCACTTTTATCATAACCTAAAGCATAGTCCTTTTGAGATTTATCAATCGAACCTGTATAAATTTCAGTAACAGCCGTTAATTGTTGTATTCGTCGTAATATATCAGCAATACTATCCAACTGTTTGTTGGGATACAATTTGTACTTATTTACTTTAAAAATAACCGGGGCTATCGAAGTATTGGCATAATAAAAAACAGAATCGATTTTTTTATCTGACAAAAAAATCACATAATCAGGGTAATTTTTATTCAAGCACGAAGTGAGAGTCTCGGATGTTCCCTGTGCCCATACAATACCCGACAAAAATAATGCAGTTATCAACAGTAAGCCCTATTTTTACATCTTTTCACAATTCAATTATATAATAATATATTCGACTAAATGACAAGCAGTTAAGACTTTTGTTATTTCTTAATTTTTAATAATAACAAGATGGATTTAAAAAATAGATTTATTAAGATAACTCCCAGAGGTATGGGCTTTAACGATACCAACAGACTTCATCAAAGAATTTACTGCCACAACTAATTCATGTAAACCATGTATCGGACTCTTCATCTTAAATGACAAAACTATTTTCATGATCTAAAGATTTTTCGCCATAAATTCCCCAAATCAGCAGTTTCACTTAAGATAAAACAAAACATAAAAAAGCGTGGGAATTTGTCAGTTTACTCGCTTTGAGGTATCGCCAAACACCCACATTGAAATAAACAGCCAACCCACGCCTAATCTTATATATTCACTCTCGTGATTATAATGGAAAAGCATGAACGTTTGTTCTGTTTATCCTTCAATGTTTTAAAAATTGGTGATTTTCAAAGCGAGGATAAAACTAAACGCTTCTCTAACATGTATATCGGAAAAAATCTCTACTCCAATTCCGACACTACAAAGTTAGAAATTATTTGCGTTTTAACAAACGTTCATGTGAGTTGGACAATATTTTTTTCTAATAATATTAAAAAAACGTAAGAATTCAGACAAATAAACTATGAATTCTTGTTCTTCTTATGATAAAAATAAAAGTAAATACAGGGTAAAGACAATATTTGCGATAGAATATCCGCAATAATAAAAAACTATTAAAACAAATTTTCCCCTATATTTATATATCTATTTTTCAAGCTTTTTTCACAGAAGCCACTTTAAGGTTAATAATTTACAAATATAATAAAACATCTATTATTTTATTTGTATTCTGAAAAGCTATTCAGATTTTCCAATACAGAAATCTCATCAGTTCAACTTTGAAACTTTCTCAGTCTACTTTTTCGCTCTTATTCGTCAGATAAGCTACTATCATCCTCATAAAAACAAAAGAACATCCTCAAAAAAACGCTCAAATCAGACCAAACAAAATTTAAATCGGTTTATTTCAAAAAACAACAAAGTTATAATGATTTTAATTCGTCCTCGAACATCTGTTCTAACACACGACGCAAATAAGAACGAGAGCCGGAAAAGTTATTTACAATAATAGCCACAGCATATCTTTTATTCCCTGAATCATAATATCCGGCATAACTTTGCACATGTGCCATACTGCCGCTTTTCAATCGCATTCTTTTCGAAAGAGACGAATTTTTCAAAAACGAACGTACCGTACCACTTACTCCCGGACACGGTAACGAAGAATAAAATATTGTCTGCAAATTTTTATCGGAAGCCATAAAATCGAGTACCCGACATAACATTTCGGCAGAGATACGGTTTACCGGAGACAAACCGCTACCGTCATACATAACAAGATCATCCCCAAATACTCCTTTCTCTTTCCAAAAATGTTTCAATACCTCGATACCTTTCGATGCCGATGCTTCCGGATAACGAGACAAAGCGATCCAACGCAATAAAGCTTCGGCATACAAATTATTACTGTTATGATTTACAATACGGATAATATCAGATAAACGGTCTGAAGAATAACGAAACAGCATAGACCTATCGGATAAAGGTTTTGTTTTGTTATTTTCATTCAATATACGCATCGTTACAGGTGTACCTGCTACTTTGATTCGGGAAGCTTTTAAAAAAGACGCCATTTCATTCGCAAAAAACAAAGCAGGATCAGGTAAATCTCCTTTTATGACAAAACGATCCTGTTTTTCAGGAATACTCCCATAAATATACCTTCGTAAAGAAAAAGGAGCTCCATATATATAGGCACTATCAATCGCATTACTGCTCGAAACAAGATGATTAGAAAAACTTAATCCGGATATTTCCGGTTCTACTCCGATAATAACAGGCGTCGAGCCTTTTGCCCCCGAACGCAATATCAGACGATAAGTATTATCTCTGTAATTAATGCCATAGCAACCTGCCGCAAAATAATTCCCGACATCTTCCCATAGCCATTTCGGCGAAACTCCTTCTGTGTCGAACCGGCTGTCATCGGCAATAATGCACCCTTCTATACGATGAATACCTGCATTTTCAAGCTCTTTCAACAAACGATTCCGGAAATCAAAAACCCGACGTGTACCATATTCCGAACCCAATGTAGGGTCTCCGCACCCCTGAATATATAAATCACCATAAAGCACACCGTCTTTTCCGATATGCCCCGAATATTGTACATCAGTATAAAAACGATGTTCTCCCCCATATATTCCGAGAGCTGTTGCCGATGTCAGTAACTTCAATGCCGAAGCCGGAAGAAGTAACCGTTGAGAGTCATAAGATGATACTATTTCTCCCGTTTCAATATCCATAATACAAAAACCTACCGATGCAGAACGCAATTCAGGCAAAGATACAAAACGAGATATACCCATCCCGGCATAAGAAAAATAGAACAATCCCGACCACAGGAAAACAATAATATATTTTAGTTTTATAATCGCGCTCATATTAAAATGTCTGATTTTCAAAACAAAAATAACCGATTTTCAAAGAATATACAATCTTACTCCGATTTTATATCTCAAAATCGAAATGGATAGTTCAAAAAAATAAAAAAGTATCGTACATTTGTTTCAAGATATAAAACTTCTTGAACTATTTAATATAAGAGAATCGAAATGTTATTTTCTGAAGAAAACTATGAAACCCATAAACGCGGCCGCATAGAAGTAATTTGCGGATCGATGTTTTCAGGAAAAACCGAAGAATTGATAAGACGGCTCAAACGTGCAAAAATAGCTCGACAAAAAGTCGAAATCTTCAAGCCGTCCATCGATATACGCTACTCGGAAGAAGAGATCGTGTCTCATGACAGCAATTCCATACAGTCGACTCCGGTAGACAGTTCTGCAAGCATACTATTACTATCAAGCGGTGTAGATGTCGTAGGTATCGATGAAGCTCAATTTTTCGATCAGGGCATCGTCGATATCTGCAACCAGCTTGCCGATCAAGGAACACGGGTTATCGTAGCGGGATTAGATATGGATTTTAAAAAAGTACCTTTCGGGCCTATGCCCTATTTGTTATCAATTGCCGATGAAGTGACCAAAGTTCATGCCATCTGTGTAGAATGCGGGCATTTAGCTAATTATTCCCACCGACTTATAGACAATGATAAAAGAGTTTTATTGGGTGAAAAAGGAGAATATCAGCCACTTTGCCGTACGTGCTATAATAAAAAACATGCATCGCAAGAATAGATTTCACACCCGTTATATCAATTCATTATCAAGTATAATTAAAATCGAGCAATCATGTATCTTTCACGCCGTCCTTACACTTTTGACCGGGTTACCCGAATCATATTCAGTATAGCAATTCTTGTCGGAACGTTCTATCTGATAAATTTGCTGAAAGGTGCACTTCTACCATTTCTCGTTGCATGGCTACTGGCCTACCTCATGCATCCGATTGTAGAATTTTTTCATAATAAATGCCGCATCAAGAACCGAGTAGTTGCGATCTCGGCAACTTTATTGTCGGTCGTTCTTTTTTTTGGATTGCTTGGATGGATTTTCATACCATCTATTATGGAAGAGATAGATAAAATGAAAATTCTCATTCATAATTATATATCAACGGATAATACGATACCTTTTCTTCCTGAAAGTTGGCACGATTATATCCGGGAAAAAATCGATTTCGAACAGATCGCACAAATAATGAATAAAGAAGACTGGAAAAAATTGATCGAAACAACTGTTACTCAAGCCTGGTCTTTTCTTACCGGATCGGTAAACCAAATTATCACCATTGTAAGTTGGTTTATAGTATTGTTGTATCTGTTTTTTATCCTACTTGATTATGAAAAGATCATCGTCGGCTTTCGAGGTCTCATTCCTCGCCGTTACCGCAGAACTGTATTAGGAATACTCACCGACGTGCAAGTAAGCATGAACCGGTATTTCAGAGGTCAGTCTCTCGTTGCCTTTTTAGTCGGCATTCTTTTCAGTATCGGATTTCTTATCGTCGGACTACCCCTTGCTATCGTATTGGGATTATTTATCGGACTACTAAATATGGTGCCTTACCTGCAAATCATCGGAGTTATCCCGACAGTTTTGTTATGTCTGATAAAAGCCTCTGAATCGGGACAAAACTTTTGGCTTTTGTTCGCAGTATGCATGGCTGTTTTCATCATAGTACAGTTAATTCAAGATATAATTCTCGTCCCTCGCATCATGGGACATGTCACAGGATTAAATCCGGCAATTATACTTCTATCTCTATCGATATGGGGAACTCTGCTCGGTGTTATCGGCATGATTATAGCACTTCCTCTCACATCGCTCGTGTTGGCTTATTATCAAAAATACATCTTAAAAGAAAATCCTGAAAAAGAAAAGAAAAAAAATATACGAAAAATATCGTAGAGTATATCTAAATTTTCCGACAAAAAATATTCATAAATCAATTCAAAAATAAACCGATTATAATCAGGGAATAAGCCCCATAAGTGCTATACCATACGCTATATTCCGCCATCGATATTTCCCGACATATTCTTATAAATTAAAATTTATCCCTATATTTGCTGCTGAATCGGTTTTGCTTTTCCTTTTCGTAAAAGCAAATTAAAAGGGAATCGGGTGCAAATCCCGAACAGTCCCGCTGCTGTGAAGCTCTATTCAACATTCTGAAAAAACTGAGCCACTGGTCTATGACCGGGAAGGCTTCAGAATGGGAGTAAGTCAGAAGACCTGCCATTCATTAAAGGTTTACATTCTCGAGGATTAGAGTGTAAATGCGAAAAAATTATTGATTTCAATTTTTGCAATTTATGAAAAAGATATGTCCGCGATGTGATATTTCTTTTATCAACCGATCCGATAATGCGGATAATTATTTACATACTTTTACTAAACTGGACGATCTGCAAAACTCTTACGTCCGATCACTCAATCATTTAAAATATTTACATAAATCTTGTCCGGAAAATGCCGGACTGTTTTTTTATATTTTTTAAACCCTATGTTATAACGACATAATTAACAAAAAACAATGATAAAGAAGATATTGGTAGCCAATCGCGGCGAGATCGCTGTCCGAGTGATGCGGTCGTGCAAGGAGATGGAGATACGGACCATCGCCGTATTCTCCGAGGCCGACAGGGCGGCCAGGCATGTGATGTATGCCGATGAGGCGTATTGTATCGGTCCGGCTGAGGCCAGGGAGAGTTATTTGAATATCGACAGAATTATTCAGGTGGCTCTCGAGCACGGGGCGGATGCGATTCATCCCGGATACGGCTTCTTGTCTGAGAATCCGGATTTTGCCAGAAGGTGCAGGAGGGCCGGCATCGTTTTCATCGGTCCTGAGCCCGAGACTATGGAGGTTATGGGGGATAAGATTTCTGCGCGTAGGAGAATGAGGGAAGCGGGTGTGCCGGTTGTACCCGGTACTACTGAGAACCTGAATTCTTCTGAGGAGGCCATAGACGTCTGCAATCGTATCGGATATCCGGTGATGTTGAAGGCTTCGGCCGGTGGCGGTGGAAAGGGTATGAGGCTGGCAAGAAAGCCCGAAGAGGTCGAGGAGGCGTTTCTGGCGGCTAAGTCCGAGGCTTTGGCTTCTTTTGGGGATGATACCGTATATATCGAAAAATTCGTAGTGCATCCGCATCATATCGAGTTCCAGATTCTGGGGGACAGGCACGGGAATGTGATTCATCTTTGTGAGAGGGAGTGTTCGGTGCAGAGGAGGAATCAGAAGATTGTGGAGGAGACGCCTTCGCCGTTTATTTCCGAGGCTTTGAGACGGGACATGGGTGAGAAGGCTGTGGCAGCGGCTAAGGCCGTGAATTATGTCGGGGCCGGGACGATAGAGTTTCTTGTGGACGGGGACGGGAATTATTTCTTTCTCGAGATGAATACTCGCCTGCAGGTCGAGCATCCGATTACAGAGGAGGTCCTGGGGATCGATCTGGTAAAGGAGCAGATTCATATTGCTAATGGAAGGCCTTTGAGATTGAGGCAGGAGGATATTATCCAGAGGGGGCATGCGATTGAGTGCCGAATTTGTGCCGAGGATACGCTGGCCGATTTCTTGCCTGCGCCCGGGATTGTCAGACAGATTACTGAGCCGAACGGTATCGGGGTAAGGGTGGACAGTTATGTGTATGAGGGATATGAGATTCCTGTGTTTTATGATCCGATGATCGGTAAGTTGATCGTGTGGGCTACTTGCAGGGAGTATGCGATCGAGAGGATGAGAAGGGTTTTGTTCGAGTATAAGATTACCGGGGTGAAGACGAATATCGCTTATTTGAGGAGGATCATGGATACGCCGGATTTTGTGACAGGGGGGTATGATACGGGATTCGTCGAGAAGAATGCGGTGTTTCTTCGTGAGGGGTATGATGCCCGGGACGAGGTTTGTGTGGAGGTGGCGATGATTGCTGCTTATATTGATTATTTGATGGGGTTTGAGGAGAATGTGACGGGGAGAACCGATAACAGGCCGATCAGCAGATGGAGGGCGTTCGGTATTCATAAGGGGGTTTTGAGAATTTAATTTTATTGGGATATGGAGATTCGTGTTGGTAACAGGATAGCGGAGGTCGAGTTGATCAGTAAGGTGGGGAATTGTGTGAGGATGTCTATTGATGGCAAGGTCTTGGACCTGGATGTGATGATGGCTGAGAACGGGGTGTGTTCGATTTTGATGGACGGGGTTTCTTATAATGCCGAGTTGATCAGGGCTGAGGGGGGAAAGTCTTATACCGTCAATACGGCGTTTGCTTCTTTGCCGGTGGAGATTCTGGATGCGAAGGCCAAGTTGTTGTCTGCCCGGAGAAAGGAGGGGGAGAGACAGGAGGACAGGATTGTCGCTCTCATGCCGGGAAAGGTCGTGAAGGTGATGGCGGCCGAAGGGGACAGGCTGGCCGCCGGGGATACCGTACTGGTGGTCGAGGCCATGAAGATGCAGAGTAATTTTAAGGTGAGTGAGGATTGTGTGGTCAGGGAGGTTCTCGTCAAGGAGGGGGATCTGGTGAATACTGATCAGGTGTTGGTATGGCTTAATTTAAATGGTTTGGAGGCTTATGGAGAATAAGGATAGTTTATATGCCGTGTTTGACGAGAGAAACAGGGCGGCGGAGATGGCCGGAGGGGCTGACCGAATCGGTAAGCAGCATGCGGCCGGTAAGTTGACGGCGAGGGAGAGGATCGACTTGTTGCTGGATCCGGCTTCTTTTAACGAGCTGGATAAGTTCGTGGTGCACAGGTGTAAGGATTATGGAATGGACGGCACGAGGATTCCCGGGGACGGGGTCGTGTCGGGGTATGGCAGGATCGAGGGCAGGCTCGTGTTTGTGTATGCTTATGATTTTACGGTGTTCGGGGGTACGTTGAGTGCGGAGAATGCTCGGAAGATCATGAAGGTGCAGGATCTGGCTTTGAAGAACGGTGCACCGGTGATCGCTTTGAATGATTCGGGCGGCGCGCGTATTCAGGAGGGGGTGGAGAGCTTGTCCGGGTATGCGGGTATTTTTTTCCGCAATACCATGGCTTCAGGGGTGATTCCGCAGATTTCGGCTATTCTCGGACCTTGTGCCGGGGGGGCGTGTTATTCGCCGGCTTTGACCGATTTTATTTTTATGGTCAGGGGGTACAGTCATATGTTCGTTACCGGGCCGGATGTGGTTAAGGCGGTGACGCATGAACTGGTCGGTAAGGAGGAGCTGGGGGGAGCGGTGACGCATGCTTCGGTCAGCGGTGTGGCCCATTTCTTGGGGGATTCCGAGAAGGAGGTGATATTGGAGATCCGGGAGTTGTTGAGTTTCTTGCCGGCTAATAATATGGAGGATGCTCCGTGTGTCCCTTGCAGGGATGATATTCGTCGTGAGGTGACGGGATTGAGAGAGGTGATTCCGGATGATCCGAATATTCCTTATGATATGAAGGAAGTCATTGTGCCGGTGGTCGATGACGGATATTTTTTTGAGGTCATGCCGGATTTTGCCAAGAATATTGTGATCGGATTTGCAAGGTTGGGGGGACGGACTGTCGGGATCGTGGCGAACCAGCCTGCTTTCCTTGCGGGGGTGTTGGATATCGATGCTTCGGATAAGGCGGCTAGGTTTATCCGCTTTTGTGATTGTTTTAATATTCCGTTGGTGACGTTTGAGGATGTGCCGGGATTTTTGCCGGGGACGGTACAGGAGCATAACGGGATTATCAGGCACGGGGCGAAGGTGGTATATGCTTTTGCCGAGGCGACTGTTCCAAAGGTCACTTTGATTACCAGAAAGGCGTATGGCGGGGCGTATATCGTTATGGCCAGCAAACTGACCGGGGCGGATATCAATCTGGCTTTCCCGAATGCTGAGATTGCTGTCATGGGGGCTGAGGGCGCCGTGAATATATTGTTCAGGAATGCGGATAATGAAAAGAGGGCGGAACTGACCGAGGAATACAGGGAGAGGTTCGCTAATCCTTTCAGGGCCGCGGAGCTCGGATATATCGACGAGGTGATTCTTCCTGAGCAGACCAGGGCCAAGCTAATTGCCGCTCTGGAAATGGCTCAGAACAAGAATGTTTCTAATCCTCCTAAAAAGCATGGAAATATGCCGTTGTAATTATTGAATTAACAAGAGATGGAAAATAATATTTTGACAGAACAAGAAATCCTATTATTACGAAAAAAACTCGACCTTTTACTACGCACCGGTAAACTGCTGATGGAAAGTGCAGCCGACACAAACCGAATCGAACGAAATATGAAGCGTGTTGCCGCATTTATGGGAATCCCTGAAAATAAGCTGCATATCGATATCAGATGGACCATGATAATGGTGAATGTAAGCGATGAACGCCATTCCTTTTCAAAATTCCAAAAATGTGAGAAGCATGGTATCAATATGACTACGATCTCACAAATCAGCAAACTGTCATGGCGAGCTATCGAAGAAGATTATTCATTGGATAAATATGAGGAAGAACTCACTAAAATAGCCGAGCAACCCCGAAACTATACTTATTATATAGTTGCCATGGGCGCAGGGTTCGCTTGCGGGGGGTTTTGCAAACTATTCGGTTGCGACTGGACAGCTTTCTTATTTGCATCGATATGCGCATTTATAGGCTTTAGAGTTCGTGCCCGTTGTATCGATTTTGGAATTAACGTTTATATGAGTATCGCCATTGCTGCATTCATATCTACCTGCCTGGCATACGCATCATCTTATACAGGATTATCTGAAACGCCTTACCATCCGTTATTGGCATGCGCCTTGTTCATCGTACCGGGTGTACCGCTAATTAATTTTGTGGATGATATGATAGATAATCATCTGCTTACCGGAATTACTCGTGCGGCCAATACTGCGATGATGGTCGGGGCAATGACTTTCGGAATAGCTTTTGTAATGCGTGTATTAATGATGGACGATATTACGATAGATCATAAATTCAGTGAACTAAGTATGGTTCCTCATGATTCGTACTACGTATATGCGATTGCAGCCGCAATCGCGGCAGTCGGGTTCTCCATGATATTCAATATTCAGCGTCGTTTACTATGGGTCGTAGCAATAGGTGGTATCATCGCCGTATGTACACGTAATTTTGTAAATTTCGAATTAGGATTAGGTCCGATAATCGGCTCATTTATGGGCAGTTTCGTCGTCAGTCTTATTGCTGTAAAAGCAGTTCACTGGTTTCATGTGCCTAATCATGTGTTGACAATTCCGTCTGTTATCCCGATGATTCCAGGCGTATTGATGTATCGTTCTTTACTGGCTTTCATAAATATGAACGGTATCGTCGGAGAAGTGACTAATGCTTTTTACAATGGAACGACATCGGCTCTCATAATTCTTTGTATTTCATTAGGTGTAGCTATTCCTAATATCTTTGCCCGCCGTTATATCGCTCGTGATCGTCAGATTTATTTAGAAAAGGAACTTGAAAAACGTCGTCAGCGAGGTAAATTCATCGAATGGTGAGCAAGGCAAACTCTTTTTTCTACAAAAAACAGATATAAATAAAAAACTGCGAATTTATTTTCGCAGTTTTTTATTTATATTTAACTTTGTAAAAGCCTGTCAGTGCTAATAAACACATAAACAGTTATATAAATAACAAAACTCACTATCTAAATACAATATAATAATGAAAAAATTCTTATTAATCGCCGGACTGATCGCCTGTCTGTCTTGTCCGGCACAAACACAACAAGGTTATAAAAATCCTGTGATACCGGGTTTTCATCCCGACCCGAGTATATGCCGTGTAGGTGAAGATTTTTATTTGGTAACCAGCAGTTTTCAGTATTTTCCCGGAGTGCCGGTATTTCATAGTAAAGACCTGATAAATTGGGAACAAATAGGTCATTGTCTGACACGACCGGAACAAGTAAACTTGAACGGAGCTAGTGTCTGGGGTGGTATTTTCGCACCTACGATTCGCTATCATGAAGGTGTTTTCTATATGATTACTACGAATGTTACCGATAAAGGCAATTTTCTCGTACACACAACCGATCCTGCCGGAGAATGGTCTGACCCGATACCAATCAAACAAGGGGGGATCGATCCTTCACTCTATTTCGAAGACGGGAAATGCTATCTGGTAAGTAATCCTGACAACTATATTACCTTGTGTCAAATAAATCCGAAAACCGGGGAGCAATTGACCGAAAGTAAACGCATATGGATAGGTACAGGAGGTCGATTTCCTGAAGGACCTCATATTTATAAAAAAGATAATTGGTACTATTTGCTAATTTCTGAGGGGGGAACAGAATACGGACATAAAATAACTATTGCACGAAGTCGTTACATTGACGGACCTTACGAACAGAACCCGGCAAATCCTATTTTAACTCATATCAACAGAAACATGCAAAGCAGTCCTATTCAAGGAGTCGGACATGCAGATATAATACAAGCACCTGACGAAAGTTGGTGGACCGTGTTCTTGGCTTTTCGCCCACAGAGTGATATGCACCATTTGCTCGGTCGAGAAACATTCCTCGCTCCTGTCCGCTGGGATAAAAATGCATGGCCGGTAATTAACGGAGACGGAAGTGTATCTTTAGGAATGGACGTCCCGACATTGCCTCAACAGCCTTTTGCAACCAAGCCTGTACGCACGAACTTTAAGAACGGGAAACTCGGGTTAGAATGGGTACATGTACGGAATCCTCATCCTGAAAATTATACATTCGACTCAAATAAACTGCGTTTAAAGCCCACTCCTATCACTTTGAATGATTTTAAAGACAGCCCGACTCTGGTATGCCGAAGACAAGAACACATAGACTTCACAGCAACAACATCGGTGCAACTGCAAAAAGCATCTTCCGGGGATGAAGCCGGCCTGACTGTTTACATGTCAGAAACTTCTCATTACGATCTTTTTGTAAAACAGCTTTCTGACAAAAAACAAGCTCTCATTCTTCGTTATCGCTTAGGAGAACTTTCTCATATAGAAAAAGAAATCGTTCTTCCTAAAGGAGACGTACAAATTCGGGTGAAAGGAAACAGGGACTTCTATTCATTCGAATATGCGACGAATGGTAAGACTTTCCATGAATTGGGACGAATGAATACTCGTTATCTGAGTTCTGAAACTGCGGGGGGGTTTACCGGAATCATGCTTGGTCTGTATGCCGTTTCAAGCAACCCTTCATCGAAAGGCTATGCAGAGTTTGAATATTTTGATTATTCAGGGGAATAAAATCATTCTTTCATGCTTTTCTCTCTGATAAATAAAACAGTGCATAAAAATTTTCTTTCCGAAAAAAGAAATTTTATGCACTGTATAAAAACTCATTTAACTTTTCCGATACAATAAAGAAATTAGACATTTCTTAAATTTTATTCCTATTTATTTTCATTCGTCAAAAAACTACTATCATTTTAGTAAAGCACAGATACAGAAACAAAACACATATTATAAACCTTTTTTTTAACATCACAATAACCAAATTTTTCTTACCACAATATGGAAAACAAAAAAAAATTTAATATTATTCGGACACAACGATATCATTCCCCTTGTGGAGATCTGATACTCGGCTCTTTTGGAGATAAACTTTGTCTTTGTGACTGGACAATAGAAAAGCACCGGATTGCAGTAGATAAAAGAATACTCCAAAATTTACAAGCCTGCTATGAAGAAAAAACTTCCGACACTATCGAAAAGGCAGTCAGACAATTAGACGAATATTTCAATCGGGAACGGACAACATTCGATATACCTTTGCTTTTTATCGGTACGGAATTTCAGAAAAATGTATGGTATAAACTAATGGAAATACCCTACGGAAAGACAATTTCTTACGGTGAACTGGCTAAATTATTGGGTGTTCCGAAAGCAGTACGTGCCGTAGCAAATGCAAATGGAGCAAATGCCATTTCAATTTTCGCACCTTGTCATAGAGTTATCGGTAGCGATCATTCTCTCACAGGGTATGGAGGAGGACTTGCAGCAAAACGTCTATTATTGGATTTAGAGTTAAATGGGAAATCGCTATTATAACTTATAAAAAAGTATATAAAAACAGTGTCATCGGGGCAGGCGGTATAGTTACCCACTCTATTCTTGCAAATTATATAACTGTAGGAAATCCTTGTCGGATAATAAAGCTCCTACCTAAAGATCAAAAATAGCAATAGACCTTTACACCTTATAGCATCTGAATTCTATCGGAAATTTCATCTAACTTTACACTCCGATGAGCCGAATTTATTTCCTGATTAGAGCTATAACTTCTCATGTTTAAACATATTTAAAAGAGGTTGTTTTTCAAGTTCTAATCGTAAAGTTGCAGAATCGTTCGAAATTTTGTACTAAAAATATTCTTCGGCTCTTGGGGCTTCACTCTTAACGAATAGACTATAATAAACAGGGACATTCAGTAAATAATATAAAATCAGCCAACTAATTCATACACAAAATATT
>ERZ835080.850-NODE-850-length-28327-cov-3.384656_pt1 | contig 28327 bp, 23 predicted proteins | sample MGYA00519688_ERZ835080 | MGnify/ENA primary metagenome ERZ835080 (study PRJEB31850, sample SAMEA3708770) | human gut metagenome | biome: human gut; feature: human-associated habitat; material: faeces | place: China | collected 2014 ... | reverse complement strand
CGGCATCCTTGCCGCCGTCCTGCTCAACGGTGGCGCCGTCGACTACGTCATCACCGGCTGCGGCACCGGCGAGGGCGCCATGCTCGCGCTCAACAGCTTCCCCGGCGTCATCTGCGGCCACGTTGCCGACCCCCTGGACGCCTACACCTTCGCCCAGATAAACGACGGCAACGCCATCTCCATGCCCTTCGCCCTCAAGAACGGCTGGGGTAACGAGCTGAACCTCCAGTACACCTTCGAGAAGCTCTTCTGCGAGGAGTCCGGCAAGGGCTACCCCAAAGACCGCGTTGTTCCCGAGCAGCGCAACAAGAAGATCCTGGACGTTGTTCGCGAGAACAACTTCAAGTCATTCCCCGAGCTCCTCGACGGCCTGGACGCCGATCTGGTCAAGGGCGCCCTCGCAGGCGAGCACTTCCAGGAGCTCTTCTTTGAGAACGCCACCAACGAGGTCGTTATCGCCAAGGTCAAGGAGATCCTGGGCCTCTAAAGCAACACCTTGCTTCCATTCGCCCCCTTTTCCTGCACCGGGCACGGCATTCAATACCGCCGTGTCCGGTGTTTTTCATTACCCGGTGCTAGACTGGTTTGTATGACCGTGTCTAACCTTGGAGTTCCCTATGGCAAGCAGCAAGACCGCCGCTGGTAAAAAGCGAATCACCATCAACGATATCGCCCAGATGGCGGGCACTTCCAAGACCACCGTCTCCTTCTTTCTCAATGGCAAGACGGACCGCATGTCAGAAGAGACCCAAAAGCGCATTCGACTCGCAATCGATGAGACCGGCTACCAGCCCAGCCCGTTGGCGCGCGGCATGAATGCCAAGCAGAGCAACCTCATCGGCGTCATCATCGGCGACATCACCAACACTTTCTCCAACCTCATCGTCAAGGGTATCGAAAGCGTTATCGATGACGAGGGCTACCGCATGCTGGTCTGCAGCTCGAACTTCGATAAGAAAAACGAGCTCGCCTATATCGACCGCCTGCTCGCAATTGGCGTCGACGGGTTCATCGTCCAGCCCACCGCGCAATTTAGAGAGGTCAGCAAATCGATTCTCGATGCCGGCAAGCAGTTGGTGTTCATCGATTCCAAGCTATACGACCATGCATCGAGCTGGGTCAAGACCGACAACTACGAGTCTTCCTACCAAGCGGTGGACCAATGCATCCATAAGGGCTACGAGCGGTTTATTGTGGTGACGGCAGAACCCGGCCTGATCTCTAGCCGCATCGAGCGCTTCAGCGGCTTTGTCGACGCGCTCGAAGCCCACGGCCTTGGTTTCTCGCAATTCATTCTCGAAAACGACCGCGTTGACCCAGAGGCGCTCAAGGCGTTCCTGGCCGAGCATATCGACGGCGAGACCCCTACCCTGGTCTTCGCCCCCAACTGCTGGTCCCTGCCGGACATCTACCGCGCCTGCAAGGACTTCTACCCGCTTATGCCGGATCGCATGGGCCTTCTGGGCTTCGACAACACCGAATGGGCCGAAGTCGCCTCCCCTTCCGTATCCGTTGTAGTGCAACCTGCCCATGAGGAAGGCGAGGTCGCTGCGAAGGTACTCCTCGACCAGATTCGCCAAAAGGGCGAGGTCGACCCGCACCAGGTGCTGGACTGCTCCGTTTTGTGGGGTGCCACCACGCTCTAGTTTTTGGACGATGTCGCTCCGCCAACCCAGGCCGGCGCGCCCGGCGCGACGACCTTAAGGCGACACCCTGCTGCCGCCGCCCGGCGCCGCCGCCTATCACCGCGCATGGCGAAGATCCCTCATGCGTCGCGCTCCTCGGCATACAAATCGACCCCCAACGTCATAAGGACGTTGATAACTTTGCCAATCTCTGCAGTTTCCTTGCCGTTCTCAAGCTGAGAGATAAACGTGATGCCCACGTTCGACATGCCGGCAAGCTCCGCCTGCGTTGCGTCCTGCCTGCGGCGCTCCTTGCGGACCAGCTTTCCAATATCAGCCGTGGTCAAAAGGCGGCGCATGGTCATCTCCCTCTTTTTATGCGTTCGCATAAATCATCAGCACAGCCCAATACAAACGAACGCGCACTGCCGACCAGGGAGTTTTCGGCAGCGCGCGTTCGCATCTTATATCGTGAAAAGAACCGCGGCGAGAGCGGAAGCCCGACGCAACCACCCCCGGGATTAGTTTAGCCGCGGATCTTTTTCACCATGTTCATGGCCTCAGCAGCCTGCTGCTGGACCTGGGAGAAATCGCCATCGGCGAACATAGAAGCCTTGACCATCCAGGTGCCGCCGCACGCGATGATCTTGTCGCAAGAGAGATACTCCTCCACATTTGCCAGGCTCACGCCGCCGGTGGGCATGAAACGGTGGCGGGTAAACGGAGCGCAGATGGCCTTGATGGTGTTAAGGCCGCCGTACTGCGCTGCGGGGAAGAACTTGGTAACCATAAGGCCCATCTTCTCGGCCGCGCCAACCTCGGACGGGGTGACGGTACCGGGCAGCACGGGCACGTCGATGTCGATGCAGTGCTGGACAACCTCGGGATCAAAGTTGGGGGCGACAATGAACTCGGCGCCAGCGGCGACGGCCTGGTCGACCTGCTCAACTGTCAAAACGGTGCCGGCGCCCACGGCCATCTCCGGATATGCCTCGCGCATGGCGCGAATGCAATCCGCGGCGGCATCGGTGCGGAACGTGACCTCAGCGGAGCACATGCCCGCAGCCATCAGGGCATCTGCCATGGGAACAGCCTGAGCGACATCGTCCAGAACCACAACCGGAACAATTCCCAGACCCTCAAGCTTCTTGTAAAAGAATTCAAACATTACAGGCTCCCTCTCTCACACGAGCGTATATCAACAGTTACCAGCAGTTGGCAGCAGTTTTTGGACGAGATAATCTAGCGCGCAACGCGGGTGCCGCCGCCGGCAGAGGCTGCCACGGCCTTGATTTCCGCCTCGGTGACCAGATTGGAGTCGCCGCGCACGGTCAGCTTGAGCACAGAGCCCGCGATGGCGTAATCGATAACATCCTGCGGATCATAGCCGTGCAGCAGCGCGTGCAAATAGGCGCCGGAGAACGCGTCGCCCGCTGCCACGCCCTCGAGCACGTGCATGTCGTACACGGGGCTGAAGAAATACTCGCCCGCGGAATCGGCCGGAGCGGGCAGCAGGTTATCGTTACCGGCACGGTAGAGCATGCCCATCCACTGGGAATCCTCGACCGACTTAATGTTGCGGATGACAGAGAGAACCTCTTTGCAGCCAAACTCCTCGCAGATCTGGCGGGCCATCTCAACGTAATCCATGCGCTCATCGATGCCGTTATCCAGAGAACCGGACACGCAGGTCATACCCAGAGCGGAGGGAGCATCCTCATCGTTAGCGATGCAAACGTCCACCAGCGGCAGAAGCTCGCGCATCACCTGCTGGGCGCGCTCGGGGCTCCACATCTTGCCGCGGTAGTTAAGGTCGCACACGGTCAGAATGCCGCGCTCGCGGGCGCAGGCCAGAGCTTCCTTGCACGCAATCGCCATCTCCTGGGACACGGCGGGGGTCACGCCGGAGAAGTAGAACACGTCGACGCCCTCAAAGATGGAATCCCAATTGAGAACGGTGTGGGAAGCCATGTTGATGGCGGAGTACTTGCGGTCGTATACGCAACCATTGCCACGGACGGACGCGCCGACCTCGAACACATAGCTGCCCAGGCGGTCGCCGTCGCGCACCACGCGAGAGGTATCGACGCCGTAGGCCACCAGCGAGCGCAGCGCGCAATCGCCCAAACGGTTGGCGGGCACAACGGAAACGTAAGCCGCATTATCGCCCTGATAAGCAAGGGACAGCGCGGTGTTGGCCTCAGCGCCGCCATAGCGCACATCAAACTCAACGGCCTGCTCGATACGCAGGTTGTTCTTGGGCGACAGGCGCATCATGATTTCGCCAAACGTCAGAACACAGCTCTTCTTATCCATGGTCGCGCTCCCTTTCTTCTTGGAACGTGCACGTGCGAGGCCCGTGGGAACCTCTTATTTGTAAATCGATTTCCTATTGCATCTACCATTGGGAAATCGTTTTCCTATCTGATTCGTAGTATAGTGTTTGGAAACACAGTTGCAAGGGGAATTTTCTCTTTCATAAAAAAGTGGAGACAATGCGGAGGATCCATGGCACGCGTCACCATCAAAGACATCGCAGAACAGGCAGACGTTAGCCCGGCTACCGTCTCGCGCTTCCTTAACAAGCGCTACGGCTCCATGTCGCCAGAGACGCGCGATCGCATTGCCCGGGTTATCGAGCGCACGGGCTACAAACCCAATAACGCCGCGCGGAGCCTGCGCCTAGACCGCACCAACACCATAGGGGTTATTCTTGCAGACATAGGAAACCCCTTCTCAAGCGCCATGCTCGAGGAGCTCTCCCGGCAGGCGGCGCAGCGCGGTTGTTCCATAGTTACCGCCATCAGCTCAAATGATGCCAAGGTGGAAGCCGAAGCCCTTGAACGCCTGGTCGACGCGGGGGTTGACGGCATCATCGTCAACGCCTGCTCCAACGACCCCGCGGCGCTGAGGGCGATATCTGCCACCAAACCCGTGGTGCTGCTCGACCGCGATGTCGAAGGCGTTGACCTCTCACTGGTTACCTCCAACAACGCTGCGCTTATCGACGAGCTTTTGGACGAGCTCCAGCAGGCAGGGTGCACGCGCTACTACTTGCTTACAGAACATGACGAAACCAGCTCCGTACGCCGAGGTCGCGCGGATAGATTCGAGCATGAAATCCGTCGTCGAGGCCTTACGGGATGCATGCTGGCCCTCGATCCTGATGCCAATCGCGCCGCCGCGCAGATCAGCGCATGCTTAGAGCCTGCCGAAATTCCCGGCAACAACGCCGGCGCGACAAGCTGCAAGCCCATTACGGGATTCATCGCCATCAACGGTCTTGTTTTCCTGCGCTTTGTTGAGGCCCTTGGCCTTACGGATACCGTGGTTCCGCGCGATGCACTTGTAGCCACGTTCGACGAATACCCCTGGAACCACGTGCTTTTTGGCGGCGTAACCACGGCCATGCAGGACACCGCAGGTCTCGCTACGGCAGCGTTGGAGCAGCTATTCACTGCGATCGACCAGCTGAGCCGGCGTGGCGGGTGCATGCCAGCGCCTCGGCACGTCGAGGTTCCCGGCGCCATCATCCCCCGCGCTTCAAGCCATCCGCGCTAGAAATCGAACGCCCTCGCGATATCACAAGATATCAGCAGGTCCGCACGTGAGTCCTGCGGCGTTGGGTCGCGGTTCACAATAACCAGCGAGTCGCCGTTGAAGTAGCGGGTAAGGCCCGCTGCGGGATAGACCACCAGCGACGTTCCTCCCACAATAAGGGCGTCTGCCTGAGAGATTGCCTCAATCGCGCCGATCATGACCTTCTCATCCAAAGGCTCTTCGTATAAAACAACGTCCGGCTTGATCTCGCCGCGGCAATGCGGGCATACGGGAGCTCCCTGGTAATCCTCATGCTCGCGAGCCATCACCCACTCCGCGTCAAAGGTGGCGCCGCAGCGCTGACAAATATTCCTGTGAACGGATCCGTGCAGCTCAAACACACGCTTCGATCCCGCCATCTGGTGCAGGCCATCGATATTCTGCGTCACCACCGCATCCAGCACGCCTTCGCGCTCCAGCTGGGCAAGCTTAAGGTGACACTGGTTGGGCTTGGCGTCCAGCGCGATCATCTTGGTGCGGTAGAACTCATAGAACTCGCCGCGATTGGCAACGTAGAAGCTATGGGACAAGATGGTCTCGGGAGGATAGGAGAACTGCTGGTGGTACAGGCCGTCCTGGCTGCGGAAATCCGGAATGCCGCTCGCCGTCGACACGCCCGCGCCACCAAAGAACACCACGCGCGAATGCTTCTCGAACAGCTTGGACAGCTCCCGTGATGCCAGCTTCTCTTCGGTGATAGCCTCTGCCATGTATGGTCTCTCCCCTATCCGTCTGTTGCTTTTCGCCTGCAAACCGCCTGCAGACCGTCTACAAACAGCTTGCTAGAAATGGGCGCCGTGGGGACGCGCCACTTCTTCATCATCGTCTTCATGGCCGCCACCTGCCGCGTCATCGGCCGCACCTTCATCCGCGACGTCCGGCTCGACATCAGCGGTCGCCATACCACCGAGCGCCGGCAAGGCTTCGGCCTCATCATCCAAAGCGGCATCCTGCATAAGACCCTGCGCAGACCCAGGCAGGGGGTCAACGTCGACAGACACTGCAGGCAGGGGCGCCTGCGATGCCACTACGGGGTCCGTATCAAACGTAACGACCGCTCCATACCGAGGCATCCGCCCATCATCATGTTTGCCAAACAGATACAGGCCCGCCGCGGCCAGCGCCGCGGCCAGTATGGCAAGGATGCCAAAGAAGAAATTGGCACCAAAGATAAACCTGTTATCCAGAATGTGATCGCCCATATTGAACATCTGCGTTGCCTCTGCGGCGATTGTCAACACGGCGGGCGCGCAGGGGGCTAGCCGCAGATAGCGCTGGTTATCCGTGCGCGCAACGCCCACAAGGCCCATCACGCCGGCAGCGGCGAACAGCACCGCTTGCACCGCCGAATAGATAAGCAAAATCCTAGTGCCGCGCAGCTCCTCTGGAATCTGCGCGCCGCTAATCAGCGCGTAGTTCATGCCCGCCACGCCCAGATACACCACCGCGGCAGCCAACATGAACCAGCACAGGACGCAAAACAACGTACGCAGCACGCCGGCAAGGGCCGTATGGGGCGCATCGGCGCGCGCATGGTCGGCGATGGCGCCCGCAACCCCAACGCCCGCCGCCACCGCAGGGGCGGCAGCCCCGGACTCGTCCGGCTCGATATCATTCACAACGGTCGCATCATCAACATCGACCGCAGGGGATTCAAAGATATCCATCCTTGTTCCTTCCTCTCCGGCTAGCAACCGCCGGGTTGGGAAATAGCGCTCGGTGATGTTCTAGTATAGTGTGAGCCACAATTGGTAAACCATGAGAAACTGCGTATTTTCCTGCAATTATATTCGGAGGAACCATGACAAATAGCAACGCCGCGCGCACCTGGAAGCTCGCCTCTTGGAACGTCAACGGCCTGCGCGCCGTCCTAAAGAAGGACCCCAGCTTTACCGACATCGTCCACAAGCTTGATACCGACGTAATCGCCCTGCAAGAAACCAAGCTGCAGGAGGGCCAGGTAGAAATCGACCTGCCGGGCTACCACCAGGTATGGAGCTATGCCCAGCGCAAGGGCTACTCCGGCACCGCGGTCTTTACGCGCGTGGAGCCCCTGTCCGTTCGCCACGCAGACAGCCTGCTGCCCTTTGCGGGCGAAGGCGAGGCGGCAGAGCTCTTAGCCGTCGCCGTAACCGAGGGCCGCGTCTGCGCGCTCGAGTTCGACCGCTTCTGGCTTGTGGACGTCTATACGCCCAACGCGCAAAACGAACTCGCCCGCATCGACACGCGCATGGCGTGGGACGACGCCTACCGCGCCTTCCTTAAAAGCCTTGAGGACGAGACCGGAAAGCCCGTCATCACCTGCGGCGACTTCAACGTGGCCCACAATGAGATCGACCTCAAGAATCCCAAGAGCAACCGCGGCAACGCTGGTTTTTCGGACGAGGAGCGCGGCAAGTTCACCGAACTGCTCGACGCGGGTTTCACCGACACGTGGCGCAGCCTCAATCCCGATGTGGAGGGCGTCTACAGCTGGTGGAGCTACCGCTTCAACGCCCGCAAGAACAACGCGGGCTGGCGTATCGACTACTTCTTGGTGAGCGATGCCATCGCGAGCAACGTCCGCGACGCGCGCATCCGTAACGATATCTTTGGCAGCGACCACTGCCCCGTCGAACTGGAAATCGAGCTCTAACGCTCGGCACCCCCGCCGTGGCGCTCGTCTCTATGCTGCGAGCGCCACTCGTCCAGACCCTCATCCTGCGCGCTGCGACCGCCCCGATTGCGAATGTATGCATACGCCGCGAACCCCACAACAAACACCAGCACGCCCACGCCAAGGCCGGCACCGTTGGGCAGCGTGATGCCGGCAAGGCTGCTCGCCAACGTGTCCAGGCCCTCGCTACCGCCAACCGGCGTGGACACCGCTCGGGAGCTGTCGGGCGAAACGGCGATCAGGCGCGCCGTGCCCGCAGAGGGGTTTCCGTTCTCGTCCGAATTTGCAAGGCAAAAATAGACCGAGCCGTCGCGCGCCACAACCGGCGCCGCCGAGCTCGCGGGAGCCTGCGCGGCATAGCAGGCAAGGGACGAGGCCCCCGATTCCGCGCTCTCCGATTCGCCAAACGCCTCATCGCTCGCCGAGGTCCAAGCAAGCTCCACCTTGCCCAACGCACTGCTCGAACCATCGGTTGCCACCTGGCATCGGTACAGCTCGCCCTCAAAGGTAACGGCGTAGAGCTCGACGGTTGCCTCGCGCGCGTTGGCGCCGTACGCCACGGCTACGGGCGCGGCGGGTATGCAGCGCGGATCCAGCACGCAGTCGGCATACGCAACGGCGGGAGCCCCCTGCTCATCAACCAGGTCGACCGCGCAAAAACCACCCTGCACCCCCAGCGCGGCGCCATAACCGGAGCCTTCGCCCTCAAATGCAGACGTCGCGGAGAAGTACGCGCGGCCTCCCAGCACCACCGGGGCCGCGGGAGCCAGCTGCAGCGCCTGGCCGCCGGCGCTGCCAAGCGAGCACTCCGACGCCACCGCGAGCTTTCCCTGCTCAAATGTAACCATGTACACGGTGGGCGCCGACGTTCCGACAACAAGCACGGGACCCCCGTCAGCCAATCCCGTCATCGCGGCGGGCGCCAAGGCCATCCTGCCCAGAATCGCGCCGTCAAGCTGCAGGGATGATGTAGCTTTCGCGCTTGCGGGGTCAATTGCGCTCAACGTCGAGTCGCCGGGAGCGACCACCAGCGTATTGTCCACATACATCAAAGACGGAGACGCCGCCTTACCGGATCCACCGGCGCACACGCCGCCGATCATAGCGGCCGCGCCGTCCACGCCCAAGCCCGTCTGCCAAAACAACCCGCCATCGATGGATGCTGCAGAGATGACTTCGCAGCCTACGGGAGCACCTTGCTGATCCAGCGCAAGCAGCGCCACGTAGACGCTGCCGCCATCGGCAACCACCTGCGATGCCGCGCCCCAAGCAGCCGCGCCCTGCGGCAGCACCGGCGCATTGCTCACCCACGCGATGTCCAAATCCTCGCTCATCATGGCTATCTGGCCCGTTTGCAGAACTGCCACCAGGGCGTTATCGACCACCGCAAGCGAAGACCCGCTGCACGCGGCGGCGGGCAGCGAGACCTCGTCCACCTTATCCCAGCTGCCGGCTGCGTACTTTGCAACGGAATCGCCAGCCATCGCGTACACGTAATCCGTCTGGCCGGCCTGGCGCAGCAGAACGCTCGCCGCGCTACCCGTGGCAAGGCCGCTCGCCTGGGCGGACACGGGGGCGCTCACGGGAACGGCGCCGGGCACAATGCTGCCCTCAACTGTGGACGAGTATCCCGACCATGCCGTGTACGCACCATGGAACGCCGCATCTTGCGTCGCGGGAGCGTTGTCTGCTGCCGCCTGGGAGGGCGAGGCCATCACCGGAAACGCCACAGCGGACAGGGCGCAAGCAGGGACCGCGCACAGAGCGAAAGCCAATGCGGCGGTGGACAATATGCGGCCGGTGCCTTTGCGATGCGTTTTCATGTCTCCCTCACAATCCGACGGCAACCTGCGACAAGCCACCAGCGGAAAATTTGTATCGATAAGCAGTGGCAACGAGCCGGAATGGCTCCTCAAATGCGCAATAGCCTCTTCATTGTAGTATGCGAGCAGCGCTCCTGCGCATGTTGCAATCCGCGTACACAATATGTGAGAAGCCAAAGCAGGCCGTAGAGCTGCGGTATCATCGTATGACACCGCGCCCAGGCCGTGCCCGGGCGCTCAACCTACCAATCGGGGGCATGCATGAACGCAACCGCAATCATTCTCGCTGCGGGCGAGGGCACTCGCATGAAATCAAACCATGCAAAGGTAAGTCACAAGATCTTGGGCAAACCCATGATCCAGTGGGTTGTCGACGCAACCATCCAGGCAGGGTGCGAGCGCGTCATTGTTGTAGTGGGCAGTCACGCGGACGAGGTCCGCTCGATTCTTGACCAGACGTACGCGCAATCTTCCGTGCAGGTAGAAACCGTCGAGCAGACGGAGCGCCTGGGCACCGGGCACGCCGTGCGCGTAGCGCTTGAGGCTTGCAACGTTACGTCCGGCCCTGTAGTGGTCCTCAACGGCGACCTACCCCTTATCCAGGCCGAAACCGTGCGCATGTTTGCCCAGACCGTGGCAGACGGCAAATTGGCGGCCACCGTGCTCACCATGACCCCGCCCGACCCCTTTGGGTACGGCCGCATCGAACTTGATGCCGACGGCGTCATCGCCCGCATCATCGAGCAAAAGGACTGCACGCCGCAACAGGCCGCGGAGCTGCTCGAATGCAACGCCGGCTGCTACGCCTTTGACGGAGCGCTGCTTGCCACCCACATTGGCGACATCACCTGCGATAACGCCCAGGGCGAGTATTACCTGCCCGACATGCTCGAGATCCTTAAATCCACCGGCCATGCCGTGGGCATCTACCACTGCGAAGACTACCGCGACGGCCTTGGCGTCAACTCGCGCGCCCAGCTGGCTCAGCTCACCGCCATCGCCCGCGACCGCATCAACAACCAGCTCATGGCTCAGGGCGTCACCTTCATCGACCCCGCCCAGGCTTGGATTGGCCCGGACGCCACCGTTGGACGCGACACCGTGGTATGGCCCCAGACCCACCTGATTGGCAACACGCATGTGGGCGAAGACTGCCAGCTTGGCCCCAACACGCGCCTCACCAACGTGGTCGCCGGCGATCGCTGCTCGCTTGACGAGACCGTAGGCATCGACACCGTTATCGAAAACGACGTCACCTGCGGACCGCGCTGCTACCTGCGCCCCGGAACCCATCTGCTCGACCGCGCGCACGTGGGCACACACGTGGAGATCAAGAAATCCACCATTGGCGAGGGCTCAAAGGTGCCGCATCTCTCCTACATTGGCGACACAACCATGGGCGCTGGCGTAAATGTCGGCGCTGGTTCCATCACGTGCAACTATGATGGTAAAAATAAGCACGCAACCACCATTGGCGACCGCACCTTCATCGGCTCGGATACCATGATGGTCGCACCCGTTAACATTGGGTCCGACGCCATCACTGGCGCGGGCGGCACCATCACCAAGGATGTCCCTGACGGCGCACTTGCCATCGAGCGCACCGATCAGCGCATCATAGAGGGTTACACCGAGCTCAGAAGGGCTCGACTGTAATATAGTAAGAAGCGTACCGGCACAGGCAGCCAAAGTAGCAACGAACAAAGGAGCAAGGGAAATGCCGACAACCGATCCCAAGAAGACGGTGGATATGAACAAGATCCTCCGCGTCTATTCGGGTTCTTCCAACCGTCCGCTGGCAGAGAAGATCGCGGGCCTGCTGGGGGTGGAGCTCTCCGGCCTTACGCTGAAGCAGTTCGCCAACGGCGAGATCTACGCTCGCTACGATGAGACCGTCCGCGGCGCCGACGTGTTCCTGATCCAGTCCGTTGCAGGCGCGAACGTCAACGACATGCTGATGGAGCTCCTCATCGCCACCGATGCCGCCAAGCGCGCTTCCGCTCGCTCCATCACCGCGGTCATCACCCACTACGGCTACGCCCGTCAGGACCGCAAGGCCGGCCCGCGCGAGCCCATCACCGCCCGCCTGGTCGCCAACCTGCTCGAGACCGCAGGCGTCGACCGCATCATCACCCTTGACCTGCACCAGGGTCAGATCCAGGGCTTCTTCGACATCCCGGTGAACCACCTCTCCGCGCTGCCGCTGTTTGCCGACTACTACGACGAGATGAACTTCGACACCGACAACCTGGTCGTTGTCTCCCCCGACGTGGGCCGCGCCAAGGCCGCCAAGAAGCTCTCCGACATGCTGGGCTGCAGCCTCGCCATCGCCCACAAGGGCCGTCCTCGTCACAACGCCGCCGAGGTCATGGGCATCATCGGCGATATCAAGGGCAAGACCTGCATCATCAACGATGACATGATCGATACCGCTGGCACCCTGTGCGCCAACGTTACCGAGCTCAAGGCCCTGGGCGCCGGCGACATCTACGTATGCGCCACCCACGGCATCTTCTCCGGCCCCGCCATCGAGCGTCTTAACAACGCCCCCATCGTGGAGTGCGTGGTCACCGACGCCATCCCCGTCGAGACCGGCGGCAAGATCAAGACCATCTCCGTTGCCGGCGAGTTCGCCGACACCATCAAGGCCGTGTATCACGAGCGCTCCGTCTCCTGCCTGGTGGGCGGCGACTTCGCGCTGTAATCAAACAGCGTCGAATGGCTTACGCGGCAGCTTGTCCGCGCGCATACAAGCATTTACAGGAGGTCCCAGCTTTACGGCTGGGGCTTCCTTCTTTTTAGCGGCTCTCTTGGCGCAAGAAAGCCCGTTTCTTCTGCTGCGCGCCCTTCTCGCACCAACGATATGTGCAAAAGTAGAGGATAATTGCATCGATTTTGGAACATGCCAAGCAGGACGCTTTTTTCGAGCGCCCTCTATCGTTTTTACTAATTGCTACAAGTTTGCTATACAAAGCCTTTCTTGATAATAGTGCAATTATCCTTAAGAACTGCGCAGAGAGCTTCTCGGAAGAAGGCCAAAAGCCATGATTCGCACCTTGTCGATATAGTGAAAGGCCCTAGACAAGACACGTTCTCGTCTATGGCCCCCTCATCGCTTCATTTTGCGGCGCGCAATCCGAAACCCGCACCGCAAGCGTTACAGCACGTACTCCAACTGGCAATCCATTGGCTCTCGCTGAACAGCGGCCTCGTTGTACTCCTCCGCCTCGACGCAGCCCATGTGCTCGTAAAACGCCTGGGTTTCAACAGCGGAGTGCGACGAGATGTAGAGCTTCTTCACGCCCAGATTGCGCACGAAATACGCAGCGAGCAAAAAGAGCACCGCGCCCATACCATGACGGCGCGCGTCGCTCGACACGTGCAGGCTGGTGAGCTCCATATACTGGTCCTCGCTACCAAAGGTCTTGCGCTCGACGGATGCAAATCCCTTCAGCTCATCGTCCACAAACGCACCCCACACAACGCCACCGCCGGCGAGCGTGTTCTTAAGACATTCGACCAGGTAGAAATAGTCGCTATCAGACCAATCATCAATAAACGGATCGGCAAGCACCGTCCACTCACCGTCGACCTTGCGCTTGCAATCGGTTACAACCTGCTTGCGTTCAAAGTGGTCGAACAACTCTACGCCAAGCTCGCTGTTGGTGAGCTCGCGGTACTGCGGCATGGTGCGGATCCTTTCCAAGTAAATGATCTTATGCTCACAATAGTATCGTGCAATAGGCAAATTCGACAAAACTGCACGTGTTTAGGCTCCTAACAGTTTTCAGCACAACCGTCGACGGGAGCGATTTTGCATGTAATCGCACCGCCACCCTTTGACAGCCCGTAGCGCCACGGGCAACATAGACTGCACAACATGGAAAGCATGAACACTCTAAGCAACGCATATAGGAGGCAGCATGGCAGCAGCCACGCCCAAAAAGATTCGTATGGTCGCGGGCCTGGGCAATCCGGGCGAGGAATACAAGGATACGCGCCACAACGCCGGATTCAAAGCAATTGACGAGCTTGCTAGACAGGCTGGCGTCACGTATTGGAAAAACCAGCTGGGTGCGGAAGTCGCTACCATCCAGGTGCACGATCCAGAGGCAGAGGGCGGGCGACGCGAGGTTTTGCTGGTCAAGCCGCAGTCCTTCATGAACACCAGCGGAGGCCCCATCTCCAAGCTGTGCGCTCAGAACAAGATCACGGTCGAGGAGCTGCTGGTTATCCATGATGAGCTGGACATTCCCGAGGGCGACGTGCGCGTAAAGGTTGGCGGCGGGCATGCCGGGCACAACGGCCTGCGCTCCATCATCGATAAGATGGGCAGCCGCGACTTCAGCCGCATCCGCACGGGCATTGGCAACCCTCCGGGCCGCATGGCGGTTGCGGACTTTGTTCTCAAGCAGTTCCGCCCCAAAGAGCTGGAAGACTTCGAGAACACCTGCGCTCGCGCTGCGGACGCCGCAGGCCTAGCCCTTACCCAGGGCGTTGTCTACGCGCGTGACCACGTCAACGGCGGAGCTGCCAGCAACGGCAAGCACTAATCCGCCGCGCGCCCGCGCTAAACGCAGCGAACGCTCGCCACGTCCTCGTACCCCTCGGGCACGCTGGTGGTCAGCACTTCAACCTGGCCCAAAGACGCAAAGCTCACGGGCGCCACGCGTCCAAACTTACTCGTATCCGCCAACACCAACCGGCGTGCGCTACGGGCCAGCGACGCGCGCTTCACCTGCGACTCCTCGCGCTCCGGACTGGTGCACCCCGCCCGCAGGTCAATGCCGTTGGCACCCCAAAATCCAAGCGTAAAGTTATAGCGCTCCAAGGCTTCAAGCGCCTCCGGCCCCACCATGGCAGACGTGGACCCCTTTAGCTCGCCGCCCAGCAGCACCACCGTAAAGCCGCGCTGCGCCAAGGTGAGGCCGTGCACGGCGGAATTGGTCACGTAGAGCGCGCCCTTCTCCGTAAGGCAATCGACCAGCACCTTGGTGGTTGAGCCAGAGTCCACATACACGCAGTCGCGCGGCCCCACCAGCGACGCGGCGTAGCGCGCCAGCAGCTGTTTTTGATCCGCATGCAATTCAGAGCGTTGCTGCAGGGTAAGGTCATAGCTCACGTGCGCGTCCTCCAAGCACACCGCGCCGCCGTGCACCTTGGTAAGCTTGTTGAGGCTGTCCAGCTTATCCAGGTCGCGGCGCACCGTAGACTCAGAAATCCCCAAGTCGCAGGCAAGCTGCGCCACCGTCACCGTGCCAGATGCGTTGACCTTCTCAACTATGCGCGCAAAGCGCTCCTCCGCAAGCATGGCCTAGCGCTCCTCCGGGTACACAACGCCCCAGTCTGCGAGCAAACGCGTCATGACGTCCATCACGTCGGCGGCAATGTCTATCAGCCCCGCCTTGGAGGTGTCACCCGCAACGGCGGCCTCAAGATCGGCCATCTCATAGCACAGCGCGTAGGCCTCCTCGCCCGCCTGCACAGTCTCGCGGCGACCGTCTTCCGTCCACACAATGGTCGCGGTATCGGCGCGCGGGTACTCGCTCACCTCGATATAGCACTTGTCAAAGCTGATGACGGAGCGCTTGGGCTGCTTGGAGTGCAGGCTCAGGCTAAACACGCCCAGCTGGCCCTCCGCGTTACGGGTCACAAAACCGCTGGTCTGGTCCACGCCGGTTGAGGCAAGGTTTGCCAGCGACACAACCTCGGTGGGCGCGCTGGCCATAAACAGACGGGCGATCGAGAGCGCGTACACACCAATATCCAGCATGGCGCCGCCGGCAAGGTTGATGTTGTAGAAGCGGTTGGTGAGGTCGCCGTACTCCTTGTAGCTGCCAAAGTTGATCTGCGCCAGGTTCATGGCGCCAAACTCGCCGCTGTCAGCGCGGCGCACCAGCTCCTGGTACAGAGGCATGTGCAAAATGGTGGTAGCGTCCATCAGCACCACGTTGTGCTCGCGGGCGATGGCGCGGGCCTCGTCCAGCTCGGCGGAGTTCAGCGTGATAGACTTCTCGCACAGCACGTGCTTGCCCGCGGCCAAGGCATCGCGCAGGTAGGTGATATGCGTGTTGTGCGGCGTGGTGATATAGATGGCGTCGATATCAGGGTCAGCGTAAAGCTCTTCGCACGACTCGTATACGCGCTCAACACCATAGCGCTCGGCAAAAGCCACAGCCTTCTCCTGCGTGCGGTTGGCAACACCCGCCAGTTTGCGGCTGGCAAGCGCCAGCGACTGCGCCATCTGGTTGGCGATCACGCCGCAACCAATAACGGCCCAGCGCAGCTGGGGCGCGCAAAACACGTCATCTGGGAACGGCTTGTCAGCCACGCTTGCAAACGCCGCCTTGGCGGCTGCCGCGGAATCAAGCGGCGCGGCGGTAGTCTGGTCCATACTGCATCCTCTCTCCCATGGGCTCCTTTTCAGGCTCCCCCTGTGGACGAGAATCCCAATCACTTCTGTTCGCCCACATATTCTGTGCTCATTATTGCTTATTTATGACGTTTTTTGGAGGGAGGAATTTGGTAGATATGGCATGTTCTTCCAATTTTCATCATCTCCGATCAGCATGCCGCCAGCAGCATCACCCACCGATTCGCGTGGTCGCGTTGGCGGGTTTGTCTGTACGGTCTATACAAACCCCCATACGCCAGGGGGTATACTAAACGCTGTATGCGTGTTTGTCGTCTAGCACGCATAGCCATGCATTCGTTTGCAATTTGGAGCATGCGGCAACGCTTGTTTTCGCATCTCCAGAAGGTAGAGAGGGGTTCTATGTTTCAAATCCTGAAGAAGACGCAGTTCTCGGAGAAGGTCTTCGAGTTCCGCGTCCACGCCCCGAGGATGGCTAAGAAGGCTCACGCCGGCCAGTTCCTCATGGTGCGCATCGACGAGACGGGCGAGCGCGTGCCGTTCACGTTCGCCAACTGGAACGCTGAGGAGGGCTGGATCGAGTTCATCTTCATGGTAGTTGGAAAGACCACCGAGTGCCTCTCCCAGCTCAATGAAGGCGACTACATCCAGGATGTCACCGGACCGCTGGGCAAGCCCACCGAGATCGAGGGCGATTCCGTTGCCGTCGTGGGCGGCGGCGTTGGCCTGGCCATCGCCTACCCCGTTGCCCGCATGCTGTGCGAGCAGGGCAAGAACGTCTACGTCATCATGGGTGCCCGCACCAAGGACCTGGTCATCCTGCACGAGCAGTTCGACGCGCTGCCGCTGGCTGGTCTGTACGTCACCACGGATGACGGCACCATGGGCGAGAAGGGCGTAGTAACCCTGCCCCTGGCACGCCTGTGCGAGACCGATGCCATCGACCACGCCTTCTGCGTTGGCCCCGTTCCCATGATGAAGTTCTCCGCCAAGACCTGCCGCGAGCACAAGATTCCCATCATCGCCAGCCTCAACCCCATCATGGTCGACGGCACCGGCATGTGCGGCTGCTGCCGCGTCGAGGTCAACGGCGAGACCAAGTTCGCCTGCGTCGACGGCCCCGACTTCGATGCAAGCGCCGTTGACTGGGATGACCTTGCTCATCGCCAGGCCAGCTACCGCACCGAAGAGGCCGAGTCCACTACGCGTCACAAGGAGGACTGCGCATGCCACAGGAAGTAAAGTATCGCCCCAACATCGGCGCCCCCCGTACCGCCCCCAACGAGGAGCCGGCCGCTGAGCGCGCGTGCGATTTCCGCCCCGTCGACACGGGCTTTACCAAGGAAGACGCCATCGCCGAGGCCAACCGCTGCCTCGACTGCAAGAAGCCCCTGTGCATGGAGGGCTGCCCCGTAGGCGTCAACATCCCGGGCTTCATCCGCAAGATCCGCGAAGAGGACTGGGGCGGCGCGCTCGAGACCATCAAGGGCGACAACCTGCTGCCGTCCGTCTGCGGCCGCGTGTGCCCGCAGGAGAACCAGTGCGAGGGTAAGTGCATCCTGGGCCGTAAGGGCGAGGCAGTCGCCATCGGCCAGCTGGAGCGCATGGTTGGCGACATGGCCTCCGAGGTTGGCCGCGCGCCCGTCTGCAAGCCCAAATGCGGCAAGAAGGTCGCCATTGTTGGCTCCGGCCCGTCCGGCATCGCCTGCGCCGGCGAGCTTGCTCGCGAGGGCTTCGACGTCACCGTCTTCGAGGCGTTCTTCACCGGCGGCGGCGTGCTTACCTACGGCATCCCCGAGTTCCGTCTGCCCAAGAAGATCGTTAAGCGTGAGATCGACGGTCTGGAGCAGCTGGGCGTAAAGTTCGAGTACAACTCCGTCGCCGGCCGCCTGTTCGACGCCGACGAGCTGTTCGAGGAAGAGGGCTTTGACGCCCTGTACCTCGCTGTGGGCGCTGGCCTGCCGCGCTTCCTGCACGTTCCAGGCGAGAACCTGCCCGGCGTGTACTGCGCAAACGAGTACCTCACCCGTACCAACCTTATGCATGCCTATGACTTCCCGGTCTATGACACGCCCATTCGCCACGGCCGCGACGTAGTAGTCTTCGGTGGCGGCAACGTCGCTATGGACGCCGCCCGTACCGCCCTGCGCCTGGGCGCCCAGAGCGTTACCCTGGCCTACCGCCGTACCGAGGCCGAGATGCCCGCGCGCCTGGCCGAGGTGCACCATGCTAAGGAAGAGGGCGTCAAGATCCTCGAGCTCTCGAGCCCGCTGCGCTTCCTGCCCGGCCCCGATGGCTTTGTTTCCACCATCGAGCTCGAGCGCATGGAGCTGGGCGAGCCCGACGCCTCCGGTCGCCGCCGCCCCATCCCCGTTCAGAACTCCGAGTTCGCCATCCCCTGCGACGTCGCTATCACCGCTATCGGTACGCGCGCCAACCCCTTCGCCGAGCTGTGCGCTGACGTCAAGCTCAACCGCTGGGGTCTCATCGAGGCGGACGAGGACGGCCGCACCTCCAACCCCAAGGTTTGGGCTGGCGGCGACATCGTCACCGGTGCCGCAACCGTCATCCTCGCCATGGGCGCTGGCAAGAAGGCCGCTGCCTCCATCAAGAAGGAGCTGCTGGGCGAGTAATCGCCGCGCGCCCCTTCGCGCCCGCATGCAACGGCTAGCGCCAGGCACCTGCGACTCACCTGCCACACGCTAGCCGCCAACGCATAACGCCCGCTGGTTCACAATCGAGCCAGTGGGCGTTTTCTTCTAACGTCAATTATCGGCCGTTCTTTGACGTTAGAATCACTCAAGCCCCGCTAACGTCAAACAGTTGACGCCACAAAGGCGTGGACGAAGACCCCTTCCTACTCCTCTTGGGATAACGCGAAAAAATGGGGCTGTGCACTCGTACAGAAAGGGAGCCATGTCTCCACGGCTCCCCTTGAGATCAATTAGTTTGTTTGCGTGTGCCGCGACCCGCTAATGGCCCCTAGCGTCGCACTACTGGCCGCCACGACCTTGCCCGCGCTTTCGCACCGTGAGCCAAACGCCCGCCGCGATGCCGGCAACGCCAAGTGCGGCCACTCCCAGCACAACTGCCATAGCGATGTCACCGGTTCCAGGCAGCCCGGGCTTGCAGCCGCCCTCGCCCTCCTCCACATCGCCCTCGCACGGCCTCTCTGGGTTGGCAGGCGTTTCCGGGTCGATGGGTTTGTCGGGATCGAGAGGCGTATCGGGGTTGTCGGGGTTGTCGGGATCTGGCGCTGGGTCGGGATCAGGTTCGGGATCGACAGGTTTGTCAGGGCCTGGATCCGGGTCGGGATCTGGGCTCGGATCGACCGGCTTGTCGGGGTCGGGATCGACCGGAGGGCCCGGCACCTCGCCCGCACCGTACACGTTGGTGAAGTGCGCCAGGTCACCCTGCGGGATATCATCCACCTCAACGTAAGCGATTAACTCGCCCACGCCCAGCTCCTTTACCTCAACCTTAACCGCGACCTCCCGGGTTGAATACGTCACGTCTTCCAGCGCGTTGACGGGCTTCACCTCACGCACGCGGTAGATATACGTACCGGGCGCGTAGAACGTCACCGGCTCAAACCCAAAGCGCTTTACACCGGCAACAACCGTCCCATCATCGTCCAGATAATCAGGGGAGGCATCGGTCACGTCGGTAGGCTGCGGCAAGGGCATCGCATCAAAAGCAGCGCCGGAAGTCTGCGGCCGCCGGTCATCTTGCCCCTGGCAGGAGATGCGCTCCATCACAAAATCGAACTTGTCGCCCTCCTGCCACGCCCGGCCCTTAAGGTGCTTTGTGAGCGTGCACCACTCGTCCGTCAGAGTAACCGGCGCGGGCGAGTAGCTGTTGGCAAACGCGGCAACGCGCACATCGTCGCCCGCCTCTGGTTCGCCATTGGCAGGGTCATGGCTGTACAGCAGCGTCTTGCACGCCGACCCATCAGACTCGCGCACCTTGTAAAGCTCCGCCTTAAGCGCGAGCGCACCCATGCCGTTGTCGACGGAAGTCAAGCGATACTCATACTCCGTACGGTCATACACCACACCCGGCAGCGCGGAAGCATCGCTTTCAGGACTCGGCACGCGCTCGCGAATTCGATAGGCGAACGTACGACCCGCGTCGTCCTGCGTAAAGACCAGGTCCTCGAGCTTGCCTTCCATAAGAGCGACGCCATCCGTGGCTCTAGGGTTGGTAAACGTCTTGTCAGACTCGTTCAAAAGCTTGGCCTGCGCGGCGTCTGCATCTTGCTGGGTGCCCTCGCCCAGTGCGCCGGCAATCTCAAACGTGAACTCGCCCGGATGGAGACCGCGCCCATCAAGCGTCTTCTTCACCGTAAGGCCCAAGCCATCACTAGTGCAAAATGACTGGTACACATTGGTGAATACCGCACGCTCTGCGTCTGTGGACGAGGAACCGTTGTCGTACACAACCGTCGCCTTCAACGTTGGTGCGCTCTGGTTGTCACTAGATTCAGCCTCGATGCTCACCTTGACATACGTTGTGTGCGCATCGTACGTCATACCCGGCTTAGCATCGTCTGCAGATGGAATAACCTCGTTGATTGCAAACAGGTACTCACCAGCGCGAGAGAACGCCAGATTAGGGAATGCGAAGTCTCCTATGTAGGTTGGCGAGTCACCCTCTTGATCAAGACCAGTCACCTGCGCCCGCAGCTTCCAATCTGCACCGGAAACGCTTGCAGAAGAATTGGACGAGGTCAAGGTGATCGCTCCTCTCACGATAGCCTTGGCAGTTACCTCATCCGCAGCAGCGAGGCTAAATTGATAGCTCTCACCTTCAAGCAAGTCGCGGCCACGCAACACCTTGGCGCCGGACAGCCCAACCTCAACGGGGTTCGCGCGAAACTCGTTGCGGAACACCGCCTCGGACACCTTCTTGTCATCCGTCAGACTGGCATCGTCACGGCTATCCATCTTGTAATAGGCAACGTCCACCTTAACGTGCGGTTCCCCGTCTACGGTTTCCGATCCAACCGTTGCGCGCGCAATATAGCACGTAGGGTCATAGGTCATGCCATCAAGCGTGTAGTTGATCTCCCTTGTCGCCTCAGCCGGAAGATTCTCGTAGAACTTATAGTCAAACGACTTGCCAACCATGGCGTTAGAGAACAGCGCCTGGCGAGCCTCTATAGCAGTGCCCTTGTTTTCAATCTTAAAGGTCATGTCCTCCGTTGCCACGGCAGGTGCACCGTCTTCACTTGGAATTGGATTGCCCTTCGGCACTTCAACCGTAAAGGAAAACATGTTGTCTTCCAAAGGATTCACGCCGGAATGGTCGATATAGTCCTTCCGCGCAGACGGTGCATACCCGACCACCTGCTGATCAAACGTATTGACAAACCGTGCTTTATCGACCGTCTGGGGCTGCTCGGGCGCGAAGCCCGCATCGTCCACCAGCTGCTGGATCGCTGGGGTGACAGCCAGCTGACCGTTGCCGCTATCCGTAACGGTCAGCTCCACTTTGTAATACGCAACCGAATACGTCACGCCTGGCAGCGGACTATCTGGACGAAGTTCCCTTACACCATACGTATACGTACCGGGCAGGTTAAACGATATGCCGCCAAACGCACCTTCTAACCTCTCTGCCACATTCGACGCAGCTGCGGACGACGAAGGCTTGATGGCGAGCGTGGACACCCCGTCGATGGCATCGCTAGGCATGGGAGCGTTATCCCAACCGTAAAGCTCAAAGGTAAATCCGTCCTTCGCTATACCCCATTCGCTAAAGGTCTTCTCAACGGGAATCTGATAGCTGCCGGCTGCACGGTACTCGTTGGTAAATGACGCCCGAACACCAACCGCACCGATGGTTCCCTTTACATTTGAACTCGCGATCTGCTTAAAGCCCAAAGGCTCAGCAAGAGCGATTTCGCTCTCCTGCCCATTGGTTCCCGCGGGATCAAAATCAATCTCCTGTTGCCCCGGTGTAGAGCGATGTAAGGTCCTTGTCGCCCAAGTCGGCCCAATTTGCATTGCCGTAGCGCCGGGTAAAACCTGGATCAACGCCAGCCATATAGGCGCCGTTCTGGCGGACGCGGCACATAGCAAGGCCCTCCGGCACAATGTATGCGATTTGGCTTGCACTGTTGGGCATGTTGGGGTCCGCACCGTAATCCAGCACCTTGTCCGTTGCTCCATACGTAAGCCACAGGTCGTCGCTTGAATTCGTATCCGGCTGCCACGGAATTTCAAACGTGCCGTCAGAATTCACCGTCACAGAGCTGGACGCAGCGGTGTCGCACGATGCGAGAACGTCGTACAGCGTCATGTCGATGTCGTCCGCCGCAGCAAACTGAGACATAGAATCAACCAGCGAGCCCGTACTCACCATTGCGGCGACTCCGTCGGTCTTTGTACCAGCGTCAACGTGCACGCCCTGGGCGTCGACCAGCACGCGCGTTGCCGTTTCATTTTCACGTAGCCCGCCGGGGCCTTGGTCTCAACAAGATAGTAGATACCAGGGTCGAGAGGCCCCATGTAACACAAGCCCTTGCCTTGAACGGGCTGATCATCGCCCATTGTTTCCGTTGTTTTCCTTTGCACGGGCCGAGCCGTTGGCTTGGGCTGCACAGCAGAGCCCTCACCCTGCATGTCCTGCGCCCTATAGAGGGAGAACTCGGCTCCGTTAACTGGGCGCTCGCGCTCGTCCACCTTTTGCACTGCAAACACGTTGACGATATCCGTCACATAGAGATTCGCTGCCGTCTGGCGCTTAAACTGCGCGCGCGGCAGACGATGCGTGTTGCTCGTGCTGATCTTGCTTTGATCGACCTTGCCGCCAGAGACGGCCGTGGTGTAGTAAAAGCCCACTGTGTACTTAGCGCTGCTGGCATCGCCCTTCATAAGGTAGTAATACTCCGGATTGCCCGGCATGTCATCGATGGTAAGCGCGTAGGTTCCGTCCTTATCATCGTCCTCAAACGTGTAGATCTGAGCATCGCGCAGCTGCGACACGTTGGTAACGGGATCGGCGGACATCTTCCAGCCCTTGTAGTTATCGCCAGACAGGCTATGCCACAGCGAGTCCACTTCACCCTGGTCCGCGCCAGAACGGCGGTATATAACCGCAAACACCGCACCATCGTCCACCTTATACTGAGGATCCTGACCCGCAGACGTGGTCGCGGCTCCATATAAGTAGTCACCCTCTATGCCCAGTGTCTGCTCTGCACGTGCGTAGACGCCGGAGTCCCAGTAATTATCCGAAAGGATGAAGCCTAACGTTTTATCAGTAGCGCTTACCTGGTACTTCAGCCTGCCATCAGGGCTTGGCCTGTGACCCGCGGGCGCCACGCGCTCGCGCAGTACGTAGCGTGCGTATCCCTTGTCTGCATAGAGCTTCATGAAGCTCAAGGGGCTGCCATCGCCCAGCGTGAACGTAAAGCGACCCGCGGCATCTGTGCGACCCGTAGCCAGGGGTGCGGCGTCAGGCGTCAGCGAGTAGTTAGTGTCCGTTGCGTACAGATCAAATACCGCGCCCTCTACCGGCCTACCCATCTGGTCGACCTTGGTCATGGTGCTCTCCGGCACGCTCACCAGGTTGAACTTAAGGGCCATATTCGAGTTGTTGTTTCCACGCTCCAAATAGTAGAACTGCAGCGTGTGGTACGTTCCATCGCGAAACGTATCGCCCGAGAAATCACCCTCTGCGAACTTGCCGACCAGTGCTTTCTTAAACATTTCCTTTATGGTGGTGTCAGAATAAATCGTAGGACTGGCGGCGCTTGCACCGCTGCTGCCGTCGTACGTGTAGACCCTACCGGTATGGAAGTCAATGCTAAGGCCTACGCGATCATGGATGCCACCCACATCGCCCACCAGCACGCCGTCGATAAAGACCCACACATCATCATCACCGGTGAACTGGAACTTCATGTCTTCGCCGTTGGAAGTTTTGCCATCAGTCGGCTGCATAAAGTTTGTAGTGAGTTGCGTGCCAAAGTAATGGTGCATGACGGGATTGTACGAGCCCACATCTTTGTTAAACGCTAGCTTGCCGTCAGCCGTTACACCCTTGGTAAACACATCGCCCGGACCTTTAAAAGGAAAAAACTGTCCAAGCTGCTTATCGCCCAGAGCGGGAGAATGGACCGCCGGGGCGTCGTAGAGCACAAATGAGTTGGCCTCTTTGTTATACGCGGCATAGTTCTGCTTGCTGTTGTAGTAGTAATAGCCCTTTTCATCAAGCTGAAGCAAGCCGGAGGTATTTAGATAGGCGCGCTTGCCATCGAAGCTGGAGCCGTCGAACAGGTAGTTGAGAGATTGGTCCTCCGTTTTCTTTCCAGCGACGCCGTAGTCCCTACCAGCGGTGATATGCGGATAGCCATCCTCTCCCGGCGTGTTTTAGACAATACCAGCGCACGGCCCCTTCGACGACCCCGTCCAGCCATTGATGTGGGAGCCGTTGACGTTTTTACCGAATTTAAGGTAGCGATCTGTCCCTTGCGCAGCATTGATACCCATACCCCGATATCCTATGAGGCCCCCATCGGTATCATCCTTCGCAGTCTCGCTGACAAGCCAGTAATCAAACAGGTCGAGACGGACGCCGCGGGGCGACACCGTATCCGCTACCTCATGCTGCTTGAACACGTCTTCCGCTTGATCGTTAGCAGCGCCGTCCGCCCACACCTTAACAAAAGGCGCTAGCGGCAGAACGGCAGCGGCGATAGCCACGGCGGCCGTGATTGCTTTGAACCTGCGACTGGATCCAAGCGTGGACCCCTTTTGACGCCGGCGTGCGGTAAAGGTTCGATTGCCACCGGAAGCCATATGCAATTCTCCATATCTACCCGCTAAGTACTTTTAAGCTGCGGTTGGGATAGAAACTACTAGATAGTGAGGGACATTAACATATGGGAACGTTTACATTTATCGCTCTGACCAGCAGGAAGTATCATTTTTGACGCCAACGGCCAAGGTGTTAGGCACAGGTATTGCAACTGTGCGACCACATTTGACACGCTATTCATTTTCGTCCAAATAATATGCGCTGACGCATTGTTATACCCCCTGTAGGAATGAAGGGTATAATGGGGTATAAGCCTTGCGGTCCAAGGCGGGCAGCAACGCTTTTTTAATCCGCGCGATATCGACGATAGGCGGCGGCGCGATGCGGACGGCACTCCCTTTACAGTCCTCGTCAAAAAAAACGCGCCCACATAAAGTGGACGCGCATTCAGTGTGTCTGGGATGCATATACCGCAATTTAGGAGCGCCAGCGCTATCGCAAAACGATGGATGAATAAACACCGGCGCGGCGATACGTGGCCGCCTTTAGGCCCTGGTCTCTACGGTGGCGTTGACCGTAATGGGAGCGTCCGCAGCGGCCTCCTCGGCAACGCGGGCGACCTCCTCCTCATAGATGCCCAGCTCGCGCAGCTTGGCGTTGTAGGCAGCGGCGATCACGTCCACGCAACCCTGGCGGCCCAGCTTGGCGCGGTTGACCACAATGTCCTTGCCGTCGGTCATCTTCCACTTGCCGGCAGAGTAGCGCTTGTAAAAGGTCTCGCGCGCCTTCTGCATCTCACGCACCAGCTTGGCGCCCTCGCGCTTGTTGAGGCCGCGCTTTTTGCGGACGATCTCCACGCGCTCGTCGAACGGAGCGGTCACCAGCACGGCGATGTGGTTGGGGTTGTTGCGCAGCAGGTAGTCGGACAGACGGCCCTCGATAATGCAGCTTTGGGTGGCGCCTAAATCCAAGATTACCTGTGACATGCTGCGGAACAGCTTGTCGGACAGCGTGCGCGAATCCACACGATCGGGCAGAAACGCCATGAACTCGGCAGCCATGCGCTCGTCATAAGCGGCCATCTTATCAACGGACTCGCCCGTGCGCATGGCGGAACGCACCAGCAGCTCGTTGTCATACAGCGGAATGCCCAGCAGGGTGGACAGCATCTTACCTATCTCATGTCCCTCTGCGCCAAAGTCGCGAGCGATGGTGATAACGACGGGCTGGCCCGCGCGCTCTGCAGCCTCAGCGGCCACGCGCGCCTCGATTGCCTGCTTGATGAGTCCCATGGAAAGCTCCTTAGATAGTGAGCGTACAAGTACCCTGCTGGACGCTTGCCTGAATGGCTTCTCGTCCACATCGAGTCTAGCGCATTTTACGCAGCGGGCGCGAAGCGATTGCCCAGTGGCTCATCGTCCGCGCCCGTGAAGAGAACTATGCCGATTCAGCGGCTATGCAGCGACCACGCGACGCTGGTATGCGCGCACCAGCAGCGAGATGCTGAAGTTGAGGGCGAAGTACAGCGCGAATACAAAACCGTAGAGCATGAGCACCTGACCCAAGTTGGTGGTCTGCGCCATAACAACCTTGGTGGTGTACATGAACTCGGCCACGTTGACACCGGCCAGGTACGAGCTGTCCTTGATCACCGTGGTGCACTGGCTGAAGAGCGCCGGGATGATGGTCTTGAACGTCTGAGGCAAGATGATGTAGCGCATGGTGGCGAAGAAGCCAAAACCCTGGCTGCGCGCTGCCTCAAACTGGCTGGCGGGGATGGAGTTGAATCCACCGCGGACGATCTCTGCCATGACGGCAGAGGTGAAGATGGTGAATGCCAAAACGGAGATGAAGACGTCTGAGCCCTTGACCGTGAAGTAGATAAAGAGGATCCACAGCAGGTTGGGGGTGCAGCGGAACAGCTCGATGTAGGCGCTGACTATCCAAGACAAGGGACGCAGCTTGCCGGTGCAGTACTGCTTGACCATGGCCAGGATGGTGCCCAGGATGAGCGAGAAAATAATAGCGAGAACGGATATCTGAATGGTCTTGAAGAAGCCGTTCATGATAAACGTCATGTTGGCGGCGTTGAACAGTTCCATGGATTACGCCTCCTTTGCGGGATCGGGCGTAATGCCGGGAATCACCTTGGCGCGCGGACGCTGCTTGGAGCGGCGCTCCAGGTACTGGACAAGAATTGCCAGCGGGAAGCAGATGATGAAGTACATGAAGCAGCACAGGATGTAGCCCTGCAGGTAGCCGTACGTGGAAACAAAGTTGTCCGCGTTGTACATAAGGTCGCCGCCGGCGATGAGCGCCAGGACGGAGCTGTTCTTAACCAGGTTGAGCGCCTGGTTGCATAGCGGCGGCAGGATGATCTTGAACGTCTGGGGCAAGATCACGTAGCGGTACGCCTGCACGCGGGTGAAGCCCTGCGACAGTGCCGCTTCCATCTGTCCGCGCGGAACTGCTTCGATACCGGTGCGGATGACCTCGGCGATGTATGCCGCGTGGTACAGGCCCACGCCCATGAAGCCCAGGACAAACGCGGGAATGCGCACGGGCATGACGGCGCCGGTGATGGCCTGCAGGATCTGCGGGCCGGCCATGTACATGAAGAACACCTGCACCGGCAGCGGGGTGTTCTGGTAGAACTCAACGTACACGCGGCTGATTGCGCGCAGGATGCGCGAGCGCGTGGTGGAGAACACGCCCAAGATGGTTCCCAACACAAGGGAGAGCAGCAGGCCGGCGATGACCACCTGCAGGGTAAAGGCAAAGCCCTCCCACAGCGGACCGCTTTCGGCCAGCGTCAACTCCCATCGCGCGGGATCGAGGAGCCCCTCTAGCATATAGATCCTTCCAACGTGCCATTATCGTACTGAGCGTCCGGGCAGATGGCTCCGCCCGGACGCACCGTGTTTGCGGACGAGAACCCGCGGGTGCACCGCGATCACGGCAGACGCGCCGCCACATGCGATGCGCGGCAAGGGTCCATCGTCCAAAAAATCTAATTAGAGCAGGTCCCAAGCCTTGATCTCTTCGTCCAGCCAGCCGTTCTCAAGCAGCTCGTTGACGGTATCGTCGACGGTCTTGGAAAGGTCGGAACCCTTCTTGGTAGCGATGCCGTAATCCTGAGCGCCAAACTCGATCTCGGGCTGGAGCAGCTCGCAGTCATCGGTGGTGTAGCCCTTAAGGGTGGAGCGGTCCATGGCGAACGCATCGATGTTGCCGGCGTCCAGGGCGCTCTTGATGGACGGGTAATCCGGGAACTCCTGGAAGCTGGGGGTGGCGTCGACCCCCTGGTCCTTGAGCATCTCGCTGACAAGGTCCTTGGTGGTAGAACCCTGGGAGACGCCGATGACCTTGCCGTCGAGGTCGGCCATGGACTTCATGCCAGCGGCCTTCTTGACCAGGATGCCCACGTGGTCGGTGCGGTAGGGCGTGGAGAAGTCCCAGCTCTTCTTACGCTCGTCGGTGATGG
>ERZ835080.834-NODE-834-length-28805-cov-2.984452_pt1 | contig 28805 bp, 28 predicted proteins | sample MGYA00519688_ERZ835080 | MGnify/ENA primary metagenome ERZ835080 (study PRJEB31850, sample SAMEA3708770) | human gut metagenome | biome: human gut; feature: human-associated habitat; material: faeces | place: China | collected 2014 ... | reverse complement strand
TTCCTGACGGCGAGAATCCGCTTGATGCCTCGGCAGTCCATCCGGAATCGTATGAACTGGTTGAAAAGATTCTCGCAGACAGTCAGACCGATATTCGGAATGTGATCGGCAATGCAAGTTTGCTGAAAACCGTCAAACCCGAAAAATATGTGAGCGATCGTTTTGGAATTCCGACTATCGTCGATATTCTGAAAGAAAAAGGTCTGCCTTTGCCCACTAAACTGATGCTGGAAGGCGACGAACTTCCTTATACCGAATATGTTCGTCTGGCAGGTTTGTTCCCGGACGCTGAAGTCGTGAACGGGACACCGCTGATCCGTCAGGCACGCAGCGTGAAGACAGCTATCGAAATCGAAATGTTCCGTCGTTCGGGCATGGCGCATGCCAAGGCATACGAACAGATTCCGTTCGCATATTACCCTGGAATGACAGATATCGAGTTCTCGATAGAAATCGAACGTCTGATGCGTCTTCAAGGTTGCCTCGGCATCTTCCGCGTGTTTGGCCGCAGCATGGAAATCTTCATGGGAAGTGTGCTGACCGGAGATAATGCCGGTTATCCTTCTCCCTACGATTTTGCTTTAGGGGGTCGCGGACTCGATCCTGCCTTGCCCGGAGGCGCTGACAAGACTCCGCTGAAAGAAGGACAAAGTGTTATGGTCGATCTGGGAGGCAACTTCAACGGATATATGGGCGATATGAGCCGTGTGTTCTCTATCGGCAAATTGTCGGAAGAAGCATATACCGCTCATCAGGTTTGTCTGGATATTCAGGAAAAGATCGCTTCGATCGCCAGACCCGGCATTCCATGCGAAATGCTGTATAACACTGCAATCGAAATGGTTACCCAGGCAGGTTTTGCCGATAAGTTCATGGGAACGGGACAGCAAGCCAAGTTCATCGGTCACGGCATCGGACTTGAAATCAACGAAGCGCCTGTACTTGCTCCGCGCATCAAACAGGAACTGGAACCGGGCATGGTCTTTGCTCTCGAACCGAAAATCGTTCTTCCCGGTGTAGGCCCTGTAGGTATCGAAAACTCTTGGGTAGTGACAAACGAAGGAGTTGAGAAACTGACTAACTGCAACGAAGAAATTATAGAATTGTCATAAGGGACTGACTAAAAAGTCAATAGTATCTCGAATCTCCTCCTTCGGGAAGGAGGAGTACCCGTAGGGGGGAGGTGGTAGGTGAATACATAACCCTATCATTTACAAAGAAATAGGAACAAACATTATTTCTACCACCTCGGTCTGCGACCACTCCTCCTTCCCGAAGGAGGAGAATAGAGATACTACCGACTTTGGGGGCACCCCCAATTTGAACAAGAAAAGCTATTTTACAGGCTTCAGTCCCATCTTCGCCGCCCGTTCCAGCATAAAAGCATGGGCTGCCTCATACTCATTGGGGATAACTCCATCCAGAATAGCATCCTTTATCGCACTTTTCAAAGCACCGACTTCACGACAGGGCTGTAAGCCGAAAGTTTCCATGATCTCTTCTCCACTCACCGGAGGCTGGAAATTACGGACACGGTCTTTTTCTTCAAGGTCTTTCAACTTTTGGCGAACCAGCTGGAAGTTATTCAGGAAACGCTGCTTGCGCTCCATGTTTTTCGAAGTGATGTCCGCTTCGCAAAGTGTCATCAAGTCGTCGATATCATCCCCCGCCTCAAAAAGCAGACGGCGTACGGCAGAATCTGTCACTACATCATCCGCTATCACAATGGGACGCATGTGCAAGCTGACCATTTTCTGTACATACTTCATCTTCTCATTCATCGGTAGCTTCATCTTCCGGAAAATCTCAGGAACCATCTTTTCACCAATAAAATTATGGTTATGGAAAGTCCAGCCCGCACGAGGCTCCCAACGTTTAGTGGCGGGTTTGGCTATATCATGCAACAGTGCAGCCCACCGTAACCAAAGATTATCCGTTTTACGACTGATGTTATCAAGTACTTCCAATGTGTGATAGAAATTGTCCTTATGTGCCCGCCCATTACGTGTTTCCACACCTTGAAGGGCAGCCAGTTCCGGAAAAATTAACGGAAGCAGTCCGCTTCGTTCCAGTTCTACAAAGCCTTTTGAAGGGATAGGCGAAAGAATGATCTTGTTCAGCTCATCCGCAATCCGTTCACGGGATATGATTTCAATCCGGTCTTTGTTACGGCAGAGCGATTCGAACGTATCGTCATCGATATAAAAATTCAGTTGCGTGGCAAAGCGAATGCAACGCATCATGCGCAGCGGGTCGTCACTGAACGTGATATCCGGATCGAGGGGTGTGCGGATGGTCTTTTCCTTCATGTCCGCCATGCCGCCAAACGGGTCAACCAGTTCGCCAAAGCGTGCTTTGTTCAGGCAGACAGCCATCGCGTTAATAGTAAAGTCACGGCGGTTCTGATCGTCCTCCAGTGTTCCGTCTTCCACGATGGGCTTCCGTGAATCCCGTTGATAGGATTCTTTGCGGGCACCTACAAATTCGACTTCCGTACCTTTATATTTCACTTGTGCCGTACCGAAATTCTTGAAAACAGAGACGTACGCACCACGCCCCAAGCGTTTTCCAAGTGCTTCCGCCATTGCGATCCCGCTGCCTACTACTACTACATCTATATCTTTGGAGGGACGTTGCAGAAAAATATCACGAACGTAACCGCCTACCACGTAACACTCCAGTCCGAGTGCGTCAGCGGTTTCGGCAATGTGTCCGAAGATCGGTTCGCTAAAATACTGTTTCAGTTCCTCTTGAGTCAACTCTATCATCTTTTTAATGCTTAACGACTGGCAACAGACAGTTAAATAGTTGATGAAAACACCGGTCGGGCGGTCCATAATCATCAAACACTTATTGCCAATACAAGTTTTGAGGGGGCAAAATTACAAAAATAAGGGATATATTTGTATTTTTGTCGCTATAAAGTAAACGATGAACGGGCGAGGAACGGTAAACGGCAAGTAACACGAACGGCAAACCGCAAGTAACGAACAGTTGGCGGTAAGTCGTGAACACTGCACGTCCCATCTCCATCGCAAATCGTCTAATAGTAAAATGTAAATGGTATGATGAAAAAACTGATTATCTTCTTTTGCGGCACGCTGGCACTGACAGCCTGCGGAAACGGCATCGAGAAAAAAGCCAATGAAAAACTGACGATTGCCCGTGCAGCCTACGAACGTGGCGACTACGAAGAAGCAAAGACACAAATCGACAGTATCAAGATTTTGTATCCCAAAGCATTCGAGGCCCGCAAAGCCGGTCAGGAATTGATGCTGGATGTGGAACTCAAGGCTCAACAAGAGATTCTGGCCTTTCTGGACAGTGCTCTCCAGGCAAAGCAAGCAGCGTTTGACGCCATCAAAGGCAAGTACACCCTGGAGAAAGATGCCGAATATCAGCAAGTGGGTAACTACATATGGCCTACACAAGCCATCGAGAAGAATCTCCATCGTTCCTTCCTTCGCTTCCAAGTGAGCGAGCAGGGAATTATGAGCATGACTTCCATTTATTGCGGAGCCGGCAATATCCATCATGTAGGCGTCAAAGTGATGACTCCCGACGGCAGTTTTGCCGAAACTCCGACTTCGAAGGACAGCTACGAAACATCGGATATGAACGAGAAAATAGAAAAAGCCGATTACAAACTGGGAGAAGACGGTAACGTGATCGAATTTCTGAACCTCAACAAGGACAAGAATGTCCGTGTGGAATTTATCGGCGACCGTAGATACACAACGACGATGAGTCCGACCGACCGACAGGCAGTAGCAGGCGTTTACGAACTGTCGAAAATCCTTTCCGCCATGCAGCAAATCAAGAAAGAACAGGAAGACGCCAATCTGAAAATCGGATTTATCAATAAGAAAAAAGAACGGAAAGCGATGGAAGAAGCTGCCGAAGAATAAAGGTTCTTTCGGAGTAACGGCTTTCCGGAAAAGTGATAAAAGCGCTATCGGAGAAGAATAAATCAAGCAGTCCGAAAAGGATAAGTAAAAAACGGTAAGCGATGAAAATTTGTGTTTATCAGAGATAGCACATTTATTTTTTCATCGCTTACCGATTTTTATTTCAATTCAAGAGACTGTTCTCCGACTTATCATTAGGCACAAATAGTAATGATATTTCATTCCAACTTTAAAGAGACGCAGCATTGTTTTCTTGCTCGCACCCTTTTACCTTGGAGAAACGGCGTAAACCAGCATCCTAAAACGGCGTAGCCTGCCTACATAAAACGGCGTAGCCTGACAGGTAGAAAGGGCGCAGTCTCCAAAGGCTTATTTCACTCTCCTATTCAACTGATTATTAGCCTTCTCCACCTTTGACTTACCTATCCGTTTCCCCGTCCCTTTCTTTTTTCCGGCAGCAGGCTTCGCCTTTCCGGCGAACGGATTGTTACTTTTTTTGATTGGCATAACTTAACAAAGTATCATTCTCCTTCGTAATACTCACCCAAAAACCAGCGGGCAATAAAGTCCCAGTTTTCGTGCAGCAGCTCTTTCCCGTTCTCGAAAGGGAATTGCGCTTCCGGCAGCAGGTCATGTTCCATGCCGTACTTCAGCAGATCGAACGGGCACAGCCCTTCCTCGCAGAAAAGTTCGTACGCCTCTTCCTCAGCCATTTCCGCATTATACAGCGGATTCCGTTTGTCGGCAAAGTAGCGGGCTACGTCCGGACCTATCAGCAAACCTTTCGGATTAGCGTACATCACGAAATCCGAAAACTCCTTCAAGTCGGGCAACAGAGCATCTTCCTCGTCCTCCCATTGCAGGGCCTGCACAAAGAACAGTTTCAAAGCCTCATACGAATCGAAGAACATCAACGGCTCGCCACCACTCGCTTTCAGAAAGCGTTCCACATTCACGGGCAACTGATCGCCCGGCGAGGCAACAGGCAAAGCAGTCCGCTGCTTCTCCATCAGCTCCGATTCCATCAGCCAGTCTCCGGCAAGTCCGTCGCTGATAGGCGCTTTCTCGAAAACATCCTCCAACTGCGCATAGATCACATCGGCAAACTCCAGCAAGTCCGCATCCAAGGGATTCTCCACACCGTCAAAGTCATCGCCTACCGGCGAATTAATTCCCCACAGCAAGAAAGCGATATCCTCTTTATTGATCTCGTCGGTGAGATAACCTTCCGACAATTCATAAAACGGCAGGTAACGTCCGTAATTCCTTTTATGCCAACGGATGAACTGGCGCCAGTTGCCTCCGTCCGTCACACAGTCTTCCAGATAAAGAGTCAGCATCAGAGTCACCTGATTCTGGCTTTCCTGTGTCTCCGACTTATATAAATAAGATTCGCTGACGACAGGCAATAAAAGATTGGCAAATTCAAGATACCAGTGATCCGTCGCCAACACCTTTGCACGGCCATGAAGATCCAGCCATGCTTTCATATAAATTTTCCCTTGTTTCATTATTATTCTGTTGCTTGTTTTAGTTTCTCCACGCCCTATTACCTATTACCTATTACCTATTACCTATTCTACAGTCTTTTCAAAGCCAGTTTTATTACTTTCTCCACCGGAGCATCCGGTTCTTCCTTCAAGATAGCCAGTACCACTTTCTGCGAAGGCGCGGCGGCAAAGCCAAGCATGGTCAGAGCGGCTACCGCTTCCTCCTGCACTTCTACGCTGGCAGATTGCAGCAGCATTCCGGCAGAAGCGCTTCCTCCTGCCACGGTGGCTCCCATCGTCTTTATCTTGTCTTTCAGGTCGACAATGACACGCTGCGCTGTTTTCAGTCCGATCCCCTTCACCGTTTTCAGCAAGTTCGCATTTTCGGTGCTGATCACATTCACCAGTTCGGCAGGCGAAAGGGCGGAGAGAATCCGTATTGCCTCCGATGCCCGACACGGAAATGAGTAGCAGGAAAATCTCCCGCTCCTGCTTGTCGGCAAATCCGTAGAGCACATACGCGTCCTCCCGAATAGCTTCATAGATATATAACTTACAGTTTTTCTTCCCCTGAATAGCCGAATAAGTATTCAGGGATATATTGGCGGCATAGCCTACCCCGTTACAGTCGATTACTGCGGTTGCCGGACTAAGTTCGGCAAGTTCGCCTCTTACATATTCTATCATAGTGTGAGCAAAGATAAGACAAATTCACCACAGATGAAAAGACTTTCGCAACATTTCCGCCTCGCAGTCAGAGGTGAAAAAATTAAAAATAATGCAGGCAGTAAACAAAACTTCCTAGTAATTTGTTTACTTTTGTGGCAGAATTAAAGAAAAATGTTCATATAAAACCAATAAAAGAATGAAAAAAGTAAGAGCAGCTATTGTCGGTTACGGCAATATCGGACACTATGTACTTGAAGCGCTACAGGCAGCGCCTGATTTCGAAATAGCCGGAGTAGTTCGTCGTGCAGGAGCAGAGAACAAGCCGGAAGAGTTAGCAAACTATGCAGTAGTCAAAGATATCAAAGAGCTGGAAGGAGTGGAAGTGGCCATCCTCTGCACACCGACCCGCAGCGTTGAGAAATACGCGAAAGAATATTTGGCAATGGGAATCAACACGGTGGACAGCTTTGACATCCACACAGGCATCGTTGACCTGCGCCGCACGCTGGATGCCACCGCCAAAGAGCACAAAGCCGTATCCATCATCTCCGCAGGATGGGATCCGGGAAGCGACTCGATCGTACGCACCATGCTCGAAGCAATCGCTCCGAAAGGCATCACTTACACCAACTTCGGTCCCGGCATGAGTATGGGACACACCGTAGCCGTAAAAGCGATCGACGGAGTGAAAGCCGCCCTCTCCATGACGATCCCTACCGGAACGGGAATCCACCGCCGCATGGTATATATCGAACTGAAAGACGGATACAAGTTTGAAGAAGTAGCCGCAGCCATCAAGGCAGACCCTTACTTCGTGAACGACGAGACACATGTAAAACTTGTGCCCAGCGTAGACGCACTGCTCGATATGGGACACGGTGTAAATCTGACTCGCAAGGGAGTTTCCGGTAAAACGCAGAATCAGCTGTTCGAGTTCAATATGCGCATCAACAATCCGGCACTGACCGCACAGGTACTTGTGTGCGTGGCACGCGCTTCCATGAAGCAGCAACCGGGATGCTACACCATGGTAGAAGTCCCCGTCATCGACCTCCTTCCGGGCGACCGCGAAGAGTGGATCGGACACCTGGTATAATCTTTTATCCGCATAACTGAAATAAAAATAGAGAAAGGAGACACACCTTTCTCTATTTTTTTTATCTTTGTCGGAGAAGACAAAACACACTCGATATGAAAAGACTATTCATATTCTCAACATTTCTGTTATGCTTGCTATCGACTACCTTTTCACAGCAGTCCGATAACACGATCAAACCGAATCTGAAGTACGGAAAACCCTCCAAGGAAGAGCTCACCATGACCAGCTTTGCTCCCGACACCACCGCAACGGCGTATGCCGACATCCAGATACCTTATTACTCCAACGGACGCAATCCGACACTGAAAGAAAACGTCAGCCAGCTTGCGTTATTCCTTGATTTCCGAAAACAAGTAGCAAAACAATTTAATAACAAAATTATAATAAAGAGAATATGAAGATATACAAAAAGAAAGAACTTCCCAGACATGAGGAAGAAGAGTTTTCAGTCATAGTACTGACTTGTGACGAACACGGAGAAACCAATCTTGGGTTTTATAACTTTGACACGGAAGATTGGAGTTTTCTTTCGGAAGCTGACCAAAGTTATAGAGACTCTGAATTTGTATGGATATACCCACCAGCCAATCAGATGAAAGAGTTTTTGATAAAATCAATCAAAGCTGAACGCGAATCAGCTCCACCTTCATCGAAGGAAAACTGGTTTAGAAAGAAAACCCAACCTATTAAAAAGAAAATCACTCTGGCTTTCAAGAAAAAATAAAAGTGTACCTTTGCGGCTCTAACCAAAGCCGAAAGGAAACATTGGAAAATAAAAGATACAATAACGTCGAAGAATGGGCAAACACGCTCAGTCACGGAGCAGGAATACTGCTTGGAGTCATAGCCGGCTATTTCCTGCTCGCGAAAGCGGCGGCGGGTGCCGAACCGAAGTGGGCGGTAGCTTGTGTAACCGTCTACCTGTTTGGCATGCTGTCTTCTTATGTCAGCTCCACCTGGTATCACGGCAGCCGTCCGGGTAAGCTGAAGGAATTGCTTCGCAAATTCGATCACGGGGCTATCTATCTGCACATTGCGGGGACGTACACTCCGTTTACACTGCTCGTCATGAGGCACGCAGGCGGTTGGGGATGGGGAATTTTCTCTTTTGTCTGGCTGTCGGCTATCGTCGGTTTTATACTGAGTTTCAAGAAACTGAAAGAACACAGTAACCTGGAAACCATTTGTTATATAGCTATGGGAGCCTGCATTCTCGTGGCTATGAAGCCTTTGATGGATCATTTAGCAGAGATGGGAGCCGGTCCGGCTTTTTGGTGGCTGATAGGCGGGGGAGCTTCGTATATCATCGGGGCAGTGTTCTATTCGCTGCGCAAGCCATATATGCACGCTACGTTCCATCTGTTCTGTTTGGGAGGAAGCATAGGGCATATCATAGCGATCTGGCTGATATTGTAAGTAAAAGAAAGCCGTCAGGCAGAGTTCATCATTTCAATACGATGCTTCATCATTCAACACAAAAATTTCTTCCACCGGAACCCCGAAATAACGTGCTATCCTCAGCGCAAGGACAGTAGAGGGAATAAACTTTCCGGTCTCTACCGTATTGATTGTCTTTCGGGTTACTCCAATGGCTATAGCCAGTTCTTCCTGGCTGATATTCTTCATCGCCCTGTAGACCTTTATTTTATTGAGTAGTTCTTTATTTTCCATCTTTATAAGGGTTATACAGGAGCAATCGTCTTATTTCTGAGAAAAGCATAGCTACCACCACTATAACCAGAGCACCCATACGTACCGAGAGATTAAAAAAATCTCCAAAGCAATAAACTAATAATCCCATTTGCATAGCCGCATAAAAGCCTGCTGTCAAAGCCTTAGAATTATAGTCCGAATATATTTCACTATCTAATGCTCCCATTAATTTCTTATCTTTCTTTATTCTCTCCAAAATATCGGAAGCTCTTATCGCTACAACGACATACAGCAAAACTGCAAATGCAAATATATACCATGTCTCTCCCAAAAATCCCTTTCTACCAGTATCAAGACAAAATGTCTCCCACATTAATACTCCCATAAACAACATACCGACAATCGTCCGCATCAAAAGAGCATTAAACCTTTTAATCTCCATTTTCTCAATCGTAATATTTTCCATAACCATAGAATTTAATCCATATTCTTATCTTTAAGTTTCACCCATAGGTTCCAAAAAGAAACCTTTAGGTTACAAATATAGATATTAAAAACTATATTCCAACCAATCATCCATCTATTTTTTAATTCTTCCGTTTTTGTTGAACCAAACACTCCCTTTCATTCGTTATATAAATAGAGACTCTAAAACTGCAAGAACCATGAACTGGGAAAATCACCTGATCAAAGACCTCCAATGGTCCAATGAGATTATCAACAGAGAAGCGAAAGAACGTGTAGCACGTGAGATCGCCGCCACAGCCAAAACAGGCGATGTGATAGGGGCCGGCTCCGGTTCCACCGTCTACCTCACTTTGTTTGAGCTGGCAAAGCGGATTCACGAAGAGCACCTATATCTGGAAGTGATTCCCGCCTCTCAGGAAATCTCCATGACTTGCATACAACTGGGCATCCCGCAGACCACCCTTTGGGACAAACGCCCCGACTGGACATTCGACGGAGCGGATGAGGTAGACCCCGACCGCAACCTGATAAAAGGACGTGGCGGAGCCATGTTCAAAGAAAAGCTGCTGATCAGAAGCAGCGGAAAAACCTTCATTATCGTCGATCCCAGCAAACTAGTCAATATCTTGGGAAGCAAATTCCCCATACCGGTAGAGGTGTTCCCACATGCACTGTCATACGTCGAAAAAGAACTGCGCCGACTGGGTGCCTCCGAAATATCACTACGCCCCGCCCACGGAAAAGACGGTCCTATTTTGACAGAAAACGGAAACTTTATCCTTGATACCCGTTTCCATTATATTGACGCTTCGCTGGAAGAACAGCTGAAAACAATCACGGGCGTTATTGAAAGCGGACTTTTCATCAATTACGACATTGAAGTAGTTGTAACCAGATAAAAACCAAGCATAGCACATAGGAAAATCACTTTTTTAACATTTCACCCTTCCTTACACCCGGTCTATCTTTGCAGCCGACTTAAGGAACCGACTATTCTGCACTCAATAAAATAGTGAAAGCACTATTCTCCCTTCTTTATCTCATACTATCATTTATCAATAAAAACAAAAAAACATAGTATGGAAAAGCAAAGCTTACCACAAACCGAAAATTTACAATTTCAATTTTCTTTTTTTAGAAATACTTGGAGCAAGGAGTCTACCATAATCACCCTGCACAACCTTTATCTGCAAACCATCGGCACACTTTGGAAAGCACAGACCGAATGCTACCGCAAACTACAAGACCGTCCCGACCGCAGCAATGAAGCCAAAATGGTAAAAGACGCCATGCCTGTCGTCATCATCGAGGGCATCTGCCGCCCGCATTGCAGCCATGCCGCAGCCAATCTGGAAAAGATGAGCCGACTAGCCATGTACGACCTCGACCACCTGAACGAACGGACATCTGCCGTCAAAGCCCTTTTCCGTGCTCTCCCCTACGTGGCCTACACGCAGACCAGTATCTCCGACAGAGGCCTCAAAGTCGTCGTATTTCTCGATGCCCGCACCCCGGAAGAGTACCCTCTCGCCTACGCCATCTGCCAGCAGACACTGGAACGCATCGCCGGGCATCCGTGCGACGAACAATGCACCCGCATCACCCAGCCCTGTTCTTGCGTATGGGATGCCGATGCCTACTACAATCCCACTCCCGAACCTTATCCGTGGAGGGAAGAACTCGACACCGACCCTTCGTTGACCAACCTGATCAAGGATAAAAGAAACCTTCCGGGCAGCAACGGCAACCCTTATGCCACCAGTAACGGCTCCTCCTCCCCCTTCCCTCCCGCTACCGAAGCCTGCGGATACATCGAAACCTTCGCCCGTAACTTCACCCATTACCACCCCTGGCAGAAAGGCAACCGCCACGAGTCTATGCTAGCAATGGGAAGAAGCGCACGACGTAAGGGATTTTCAAAAGAAGACCTTGAAAAATTAACATCTGTTATGTCAGTAGAGATCGTGAGAAACGGCTACACGCTGCAAGAACTCAGAAAAGACTTATCAGCTGGATATCAATACGTTGACCTATCCTATGTACCCCAAGAGACCCACAATTCACTGCCAACACTGACAACTGACACCTTTAGGCCTGTTTCTGTGGGAAATGAATCGGGGAAAGAAGAAGAGTTGTCCATAAAAAATGAAGAATTACGAGGATCTACTCCCTGCATTCCTAACCAAGTATACGACCATCTTCCCGACTTTCTGAAAAGAGCCATGAAACCGGCACGCAGCAAACGCGAACGCGATATACTGCTTCTAGGACTGATCGCCAACCTGAGCGGATGCCTGCCACAAGTCCGCATCAGTTTCGACCAGCGTCCTTACAGTCCGCAGCTCTACACCCTGATCATTGCTCCCCCCGCCACCGGTAAAGGACTTCTCACACTGGCAAACATGCTCCCACGAGAAATCGAGAATTATCTGAAAGGAGAAAACAAACGGAAAAAGGATGCCTACGACCGTGAACTCACGGAATGGGAACGAACCAACCAACAAATCAAAAAAGGGACGAAATCTACAGCAGCCTCCCCTGCTCCCATGCCCGAACCACCGGAATATTACCACCTCTGCGGTGCCCCCAGCACTTCCAGAAACCAAATTATCCGCCGGCTGAAAATCAACGGAGACCTCGGACTCATTATCTGTGCTACCGAATTGGACATGATCTCCGGCGCCATCAAGCAGGATTACGGCAAGCACGACGATGTGTTCCGTGCCGCCTACCATCATGAACCGGTAGCCACGGACTATAAGGTAGACGGCGAACTCATCTGCGCAGAAGTACCGCGCCTGGCACTCTGCCTGTCCGGCACCCCCAGCCAACTGGCCAACTTTATCCGCTCTTTGGAAAACGGACTTTACTGCCGTTTCGGTATCTACACCTGCGGAGCACGATGGAAATACCGTTCGGCGGCCCCCATCAAAGGACAGGAAGATTATATCACACTCTACAAGGGATTCGGCAAGGAAGTATTGGAGATGTACTTCTTCTTCCAACAATCTCCTACGGAAGTCACGCTGAGCGACAGACAATGGGAGGAACATACCGCCTACTTCGACTGTCTGCTCAACGAAGTGGCCAGCGAACAAGCGGACGCGCCGGGCTCTATCGTACTCCGTGGCGCACTGATGGTGGCACGCATAGCTTCCATCTTCACCGCCCTGCGCAAGTATGAAGGTGCCATGCAGATGAAGGAATACATCTGTACAGACGAGGATTTTCATGCCTCCATGCAGATCGTACAAACCATCCTCAACCACAGCCTGCTGGTCGCCTCCTCACTGCCGGGAGAGAAAATGAAACCTCAGCCTATGCAGTCATACTTCCGAATCCGGTCGGTCGTAGAGAGCCTACCTAGGATTTTTACTTACAAACAGATTAAAGAGAAAGCACTGACAGAAGGTATCAGCGAACGAAGTACCTGTAGATATCTAAAAAGCCTCATCGAGCTAAAATACATTGATAAACAAACAGATAAATATATCAGAATAAAAGAATTCACTGACAAATAAGCGCTAAGTGGCAGTTGGCAGTGGCAGTAACGGAAAACGCCCGATAAATTGGTATAGAAAACGTACATCGAAGTAACGACAGAGTTCAGAAACGTACCGGAAACAAGTACAAGAAAGAAGCAAAGGTTGTACAAGAACCGAGAAGTACAAGTACTTGAATCAGGGAAAAGAAGTACTGAAACTGCCTCCATCAAGTACTGGAAAGAAGAAAGACATATACATGAAGAGAGAAAGAGAAGTACAACAATCTGCTGAATGATATACTGGAAACCGGAAGTAGACGTATGAACAGCAGCAGAGATAAAGAACTTCATTCTCTCTTTTTTCAAGGCTCGCCCAAATGACGGACAATCTGTTCCACCTCCTGACGCAGGAAACGATGCCGCCGCACATTATATCCGATGCCACCCAACGCCTGCATCAACGGCTGGCATTGCTTGATCCATCTCATCAGTGTTTTAAGAGCTGACTCTGCCGAACGTCCCGGACAATAAAGCAGAGCCAGCTCTACTTTGTCATAGGCTCTCATTTCAAACTTTTTCTCTTCAATTAATTCTTTCATAATCTCATTTTATTAGCATTTTATAATGGTATAAAGGTACTAATAAAAGTTCGTTTTGTAAAATAATAAGCAGATTTTATTGGGATGAATACAGACTTTTCCGGATAAAAAAGGATATCGGCGGACACCTGCGGACAAATACAGACAAGCAAAGAAAATAATTAGAACAGGGGGAGCGATTAACCAATAATAAGTAGTATCTTTAGCGGAACAAACGAAATCAAAATGGAAAATCAAAACCATGCATTCAACTATGCATATCTACTCAAACAAGTAAAAGCAAGAGTACTACTAGCACAAAAAAAGGCGATTTACACAGCCAATGAAGAAATGCTTTCAATGTATTGGGATATTGGCAAACTACTGTCCGAGAGTCAAAAACAAATAGGTTGGGGAAACAATGCCCTGGAGAAGCTCGCCAATGACTTGAAGAATGATTATCCGGAGATGAAAGGATTCTCTGTCAGGAACTGCCAGTTCATGATACAGTTCTATAATGAATATAATCAGCAACTTACAAATACGAAACGGGCCGTTTCGTATTTGAACAATAATGAAATAGTCCTACCTATCAGCAAATTAGGCTGGTCACATAATATAACCTTAATGCAACGCACTAAAGACATAAAAGCCCGCTACTGGTACATGATCCAATGCCTGAAAAACGGTTGGAGCCGGGATTTCCTTATCGAGGCAATCAAGCAAGACTATTACCATTCTCACGGAGCATTGGCTAGTAACTTCGACACCACTCTTCCCGAAATACAAGCCAAGCAAGTAAAAGAGACATTAAAAGACCCCTATATTTTTGATATGCTTACGTTCACCGAAGAGTACGACGAAAGAGATATTGAACTGGGCCTTATAAAACATATCGAGAAGTTTCTCGTCGAAATGGGTGCAGGCTTCGCCTTTATGGGCAGGCAATACCATATCGAAGTATCAGAAAAAGATTTCTACATTGACATTCTTATGTACAATGCCTTCATGCATAGATATCTGGTCGTAGAGCTTAAGAGAGGAGAATTTCAACCCGAATATATCGGCAAACTCAATTTCTATTGCTCGGCTGTAGACGATATCCTTTGCCGGGAGGGAGACAATCCGACCATCGGACTGCTACTCTGTCAAAACAAAGACCAGATTATGGCGGAATATGCCTTACGGGATGTACATAAACCTATAGGAATCTCCGATTATGAACTTGGTCAAGCCCTGCCGAAAGATATCAAATCCGGACTTCCCAGTATCGAAGAGTTGGAAAACAAACTTAGCCGGGACCTACAAGACATAGACAATAAAGAATAAGACATAGCATAACATAGTCCTAAACCCCAATCAGGAACGAATCGTTCCACTCCCTGATGTGAACTGAACAGTATTATTCAGCTCGCATCAGGGAATTTCTTTTTAATCCCGGCCTCAAACCACCACAAGAACAGACATCCGCAGACATTTCCAGATAAAAAAGGACATCGGCGGACACCTGCGGACAAATACAGACATCGCCCATCCCCACTACCGTACTTTTGTCATGTCACAAGCAAGGAACCACCTGTGACGCAACACTTTATTATCATTTATTCAAGAACTTAAAACCAGTAAAGAAATGGCAAAAGTATTTTCATTCACCAGCGTGCTCCGCAAGAACATGATGGAAAAAGACAAACCGGACCTATATTACGCTCTCGCTAAATCGAGCGGAGAGATCGATATAGATGAAATGGCGGAACGCATCCAGCGTTCGAGTACCGTAAACTGGGCAGACGTAGTGTGTGTGCTGCGTGCCCTGCAGACAGAAATGATCGACAGTTTCAAGAAAGGAGAGATCGTCCGTCTGGGGAATATCGGTTCGTTTTATGTCACTTTGCGCAGCAACGGCGTACTCGTCCAGAAGGATGTGAAAGAAGGATTGATCAAAGGCGCCCGTGTCCGCTTCCGCCCCGGAAAGGAGATTAAAGATGCACTGAAAACGCTGGACTTCAGCAAGTACAAACCAGAAAACAGCGAAGGAGACAAGACCGATCCGGAAAACCCCAAACCCAAACCGGATCCCGATGACGGTGACGAAGAAGCTCCGGACCCAACCGTATAAGGCAATCATAAACCGGGGATTTACCAAATCTGACGAATCATGAGAAAGATCGATTTAATCGTGATCCACTGTTCCGCAACACGGGCGGACCGGACACTGACGGCCTTTGACCTGGAGACGCTGCACCGACGACGGGGATTCAACGGAACAGGTTATCACTACTATATCCGCAAAGACGGGACAACACTCCTCACCCGTCCCATCGAACGCATCGGGGCACATGTGAAAGGATTCAATGCATCGAGTATCGGAATCTGCTATGAAGGCGGTCTGGACTGCCGGGGACGCCCGGCAGATACACGGACGCAGGAACAACGTGCCTCCCTCCGCCTGCTAGTGAACCAACTGAAACAACGCTTCCCCGGCTGCCGGGTGTGCGGACACCGGGATCTCAGTCCGGACCTGAACGGAGACGGGGAGATCGAACCGGAAGAGTGGATCAAGGCGTGTCCTTGCTTTGAGGTAAACGAAAGCCTGTGAGGACAATATGAATGAGCAAAGGTATAAAGACGTTTTCAGGAAGTAATTAATCTTTTAAAGTATCGGAAAGGAGGTGTGTAAATTATGGCAATGAAGAAATCCCTTTGGGATATGATTCTGAAAGTAGTCATCGCGGTGGCTTCGGCAGTAGCAGGCGTGTTGGGCGCTAATGCGATGAGTCTGTAAGAAAGTCAAAAATGAGGTCCGCCACCAAGATATCTGTTTCAGCTGCCACAGCAGTATACAGAAATATTTGTGGCGGACTTAGTATACAAAAATCAATAAACTAATAATGAAAATGAAATATATATTATTCACCATAGCTTTTCTATTGGCAAGTAATTGCCTGAAAGCGCAAGGGCAATTTGAGAAAGTAATTGGGTTGACAGGGGCACAAGGCTTTTCACAACCGGGTGTCAGTAATGCCAACACTCAAGGTAAAATACCTGTCGGACTATATACCGGAACTCCGAATATCTCTATCCCATTGTACGAATTTAAGTTAAGAGATAATATCCAACTTCCAATCAACCTCAATTATCATATTTATAATGTAAAACCCAACAACCTACCCAGTGAAGTGGGATTGGGATGGAGCCTTGAATGCGGAGGATGTATTACCCGGATAATTAAAAATGAGCCAGATATTTCTTATGAAAGTTCTAGCAATGAATACAAGCCTATAACCACCGAAGCTGATTTATTAACCACAGCAGACATTCTAGTAAGAGTATCCGGCAACTATATTAATACCCAAGACGAGTATCAATTTAACTTTCTCGGTTACACCGGAAGCTTTATGTATAGTCAAGAAAAGAGCAAGTGGATGGTTCAATCAGATTCTGACATCAAAATTGAATTTACCTCGAATACTTACAATAATACCCGTTCTCAACTTACCAGTCCACTTTCTCAATTTTACAACTATTGCAGATCAGAAGGAACCGGATTTAAGAACCCTTTATCATGTTGGTTGATTGATTCGTTTACACTGACCACGCCAGACGGTTATAAATACATATTTGGAGGAACCGATAAAACAGATTACAATCTACCTTTCAAGGGATTCTTAAACCTTCCTGCTCCCATCACCTGGCATCTCTCCAAAATCATAACTCCTGCAGGACATGAAATAGAATTCACCTACGAAATTATGCCGTTTCAAATAAATGGAAATATGTCTTTCTGTATAAGCTTGGATGCTCTATTCTGGCAAACAGCAATGAGTTATGATTATGAATTACTAGCCCCTGTACAACTTGCAACAGTCAAAGATGTAACAGACAATAAAATACTTGCCCGGTTTCATTACTCCCCAAGTACACAATTACCCTATGACTCACAGTATGCATGGGAAACCTGTATGGACCATGGGCCAGCTACATTTTTTACAAAAGAAAAGAATTTCACGTTAAACAAGCTAAACTCCGTGGTAATATTGGATAAGATAAACTATCAGTTTACTTACACTAATAGCTCCACTGAGCGATTAAAACTGAAAACACTGACTAAAACGACTCCATCAGGAACCCAATCGACCTATTCACTAAATTATTTCCCCAATCACCTACCCGGATATAATACAGGACACTATGACAACCTCGGATTCAATAACGGTGAAAATTTCTCATACTATTTCAGCAAAGAGTTCTTTGAAAATGCAATTTTTGCTGACAAGCAGATAGCCGAAGGCAAAGAGTATACCAACAAAAGAATGGGAGACAAGGGAGGATTTCGTGTGACTGCAGAAATGCTAAAATCCATCACATACCCCACACATGGAAGAACAGAATTCATTTATGAACCCAACGTCATATCCAGTATGGTGTCAGCAGACCGGAAAACAGTACAAAGTGCCCATTTACCTTATCCAGGCACTCCAGATTATACATATCCGGGAGGTCTCCGTATCAAAGAAATCAACAACTACGATAGCAATGATGAACTACTGACAAGAAAGCACTATTACTACACAAAAGAATTCACACCGACAACAAAGGGAGGTGTCTCTTCCGGTATTCTATCTTTCACTCCACAATACCTTTGGGGTTGGCAGCTATACAATCTCCTCAAATCACAAAACGGAGGACCCGAATATTATACCTTGAATGCCATCATGTCTCAAGCATCCAATCCGCTCTGGTACAACAGTCGGGGAGAGTATATCGGATATTCTAAAGTCATAGAGTGCAATGAAGACAAAAATGGGAAACTGATAGACGGATATACTGTCCATACATTCAGCAATTTCGGACCAGGTTATATGGACGAAGATCCCATAGCTATGTTGAATAATAAGTTCTCCCGTGAATACCCTCCTCATGTCGGTACCCCTTATAGTCCATACACTCCATGTTCATCAAACGCACTAAAGCGCGGAATGCTCTTAAGTAAAGAACAATTCGACTGTGCCGGTCATGTGAAACAAAAAGAACTATTCGAATATACTCCTATACAGAAAGATTCCATACTCATCACGGAGATAACCACTACTAATGTCATGGACTATAATTCAGACGACCCTACACTGGGATTCCTGAGGTTTGCTTTCGGAGGTACCTACTATCAAAAATTCTACAGCAACCTACTTTCGGAAAAACGGACTATCACTTACGATGACAATGGAAACACTATTGAGTATAAAGATAAATACGAATATAACTCCGTCAACAAACAGATAAAGCTGAAAACCAGTGAAGACGGAGCCGGAAATGTATACGAAGAAAAGACGCGATACGTGCCGGACATGCTGATATTTCCATTTGTACCTCCCTATAGTTCTTTCTACCAGATGAATCAGCTACACTTCACCGACTATCCATTGGAAGTGACAAAGATAAAAAACGGAAAAGTAACTGAGAATGAGACATATTTCTATAAGTTACTGACTGCAGACAGCAAAAGCTTAGTGAAAGACAAAGTATCCATACTGGGAAAACATGCTGATGCTGCAACATACCAAGGACTCCATAATGTGGGCAACGAGTTAGTAGCCGATGTTTCTAATATTCCCGCAACCACATACCTGGCATACGACTCTTACAGCAACCCGACTCATATCCGTAACGAAAAAGACAAAACAGAAACTGTCTACCTGTACGGATACAAAGGCAAATATGCAATTGCGGAAATCAAGAACAGCGATTACGAATCAGTTACAGGACTATTGGGGAATGATCTTATCAAAAGACTGGCAGACGCAACGAAGCCCAGCTATTCAGACATGCAGAAAGTTGAAAATTTGAGAACGCAATTACCGGCATCATTTATCACTACTTATGAATATATCCCATACATAGGTATCAGCAAAATTAGAGATCCCAAGAATGTTTCTACCTATTTTAAATACGATGATTCTGGACGTCTGATAGAAAAGACCGACCATAAGGGCGAACTGATTAGTTCATATAAATATTCAAACAACCTCTAAAGAGATAAATTTATGAAAATTATTATTTATATTACAGCTTTAATATGCAGCTTACTCGCCAGTCCTGTATTGGCGACAGAAACCGGGCAAATATCCATGACCGACATGGGGCTAAAAGTCACACCTTCTCCTGAAAGTACTCTCTACGAAGGAGATACTTGGATGATAACAGCAAGGAACAACTTTAGCTTGAACGAAGCAGAAATCAAAAACTTCGTTCCTTCACGCATATCAGAAGAATTGCGTCCGTACGTGAGACTTTTCAAAGTTGAGTTTACTTCTAATTCAGACGGTATATGCAACCTTTACTTTCACATAACGGCCGATCCGACAGATACGATACGGTTCGTTATCAAAGAATCCCCTCAGGATTTTCCGATAGAAATAATGCCAGCTGAAAGTAGACATGGAGAGATATCTTTATCCGATCTGGGATTGAGAGTAACGACTTCTATAGATTCACATCTCGAATACGGAGGTCAGTGGATAGTAACGATGGAAAACAAAAATCACTTATTCACTGCAGAAATCGAAAGGCTCGTGCCTTCAAGAATAACGGAAGATTTAAGAAGATGTTTAAGGCTCACAGGGGTAGGAATTTCAGACATATCATCCGAGTTCGTCGTACTCTTTTTTGATGTAACATTCGAAACAACATTTCCAGTACACTTCATTATCAAACAGTCACCTCAAAACATTCCAATAGAAATATTACCTATTGGAAGAGACAACTATATTTCCACAACGAATTATCTGGATAACACAAGAAGTGGGGGAAGAAAAGAAATTACTTACTACAACGGTCTGGGATATCCATCGCAGAAAATAGAAGTGGGTACTTCCAATAAGAACAAGAGTATATACCATCCGATCGTTTATGATAACTTGTTAAGAGATGATGCCAAATCGTATTTGCCATACGCACAAGGTTCGAACACAGAAATGATAGACTGGAAGTTTACCGAAAGTCTGCAAGATTTCTATGCTTTTAACTATAAGGAATATACTTATCACTTTTCAGAAAAAGTCTACGAAGATTCACCTTTGGGAAGAGTACGGGAAGTGTATGGTCCCGGAAGCGACTGGCGTTCGCAAAAAGCAAGTACCAAATTCAGCTATCTGAGTAACATAGCCGGAAATGATACGCTCAACTGTCTTCGGTTTGAAATGACAGAAAAAGATAACCAAAACATGGAGCTGAAAGTAGCCGGCAATTGCAAATCTTCCGAGCTATCCGTCACCCGAACCGAAAACGAAGATCGTCAAGTGACATTGGAATTCAAGAATAAATTCGACCAAGTAGTACTTAGCCGGCAAATTGAGCACAACAACGGCAGTAAGACGAATAACGACACTTATTATCTTTATGATGAGTTCGATAATTTAAAAGCGGTGCTTCCACCTATGGTATCCGCCCAACTCGTAAGCGGTAGCAGTTATTCGAGTCAAACTTCCGCATCCTTAGCTCAATACGCCTATCTCTATAAATATGATATGCGTAACCGGTGCATAGGCACCAAGTTACCGGGCTGCAGTTGGGAGTACAAAGTCTATGACTTGGCAGACCGCCTTATCTTCTCCCAAACAGGAGAACAACGAAAAAGAGGTGAATGGCAATTTGCATTGCCCGATGCAATGGGACGCGAATGTATCATGGGTATTTGTAAAAACGCCATAGACCCATTCAACAACCCGATACTGAATACATGCGTCAAATGTGAACGTACGGACAACGCTTCTCTTCTCGGTTATTCCGTAACCGGAGTCGCACTGAATTCAGTCACAGTGCTTACCGCCAAATATTATGACGACTATCTGTTTAAGATGCAGAACGGCACCCTGATTTCCAACAGCAGTTTGAATTATGAAGCAAACAGCGAGTTCGGAGAAAGATATACGACTAGTTCGCAAGGCTTGCAGACCGGAAATGCGACAGCCCGACTGGATAAAAACGGCTCTGTGACAGGATACGACTATACCGCTACTTACTATGATTATAACGGTCGTGCCATTCAGACAAAATCGACCAATCATCTGGGAGGATACGAAAAGACATACACTGCTTACAACTTTACGGGACAACCTGTGCACACCAAGCATATCCACTCCAAAAGTAACTCCGATCTGATCGAAGAAACCAAACACAGCTACAATCACGCAGGACGTTTGTCTGAAACTGTACAAATCGTAAATGAAAAGGACTCTACGAAAATGAGCTATCTCTACGATGACTTAGGCAATATTAAAAGCTTAACCCGAATAGACGGCACTTCCACACTGACAACGACCAATACGTATAATATCCGTAACTGGCTAACGTCTATCGAAAGCCCTCTCTTCTCTCAAACGCTACATTATACTGATGGTCCCGGCACTCCTCAGTATGGCGGAAATATCAGTAGCATGACGTGGAAAGCAAACAAAGAGTCAATCACCCGTAATTACCAATATTCATACGATAAGCTCAACAGGCTGACCAGTGCCAATTATAGTGAAGGAAGCAATTCGATGACGAATACAAATCACTTCAACGAACAAGTGACCGGTTATGACAAGCATGGCAACATCACAGGACTGAAGCGTTATGGGCAAACCGGACAAAGCAGTTACGGATTAATTGACGACCTATCTCTTACTTACACAGGCAATCAGCTCAAGAAAGTGACAGACAGCGCCACAAGTTCAGCATACGCGAATGGTTTCGAGTTCAAGGACGGTGTGAATCTGGACACGGAATATTCCTACGACGAAGACGGTAATTTAACAAAAGATTTGAATAAAAACATTTCTGATATCCAATACAATTTCTTAAATTTACCACGTCGGATACAGTTTAAAGACGGTAGTGAAATTTCTTACCTATATAGCGCAGACGGAACTAAACTCCAAACTACACATATAATCGCAGGAAACACTACTACAACCGACTACTGTGGCAATGTGATCTATGAAAATGGAAGCCGGGACAAGCTATTGACCGAACAGGGATATTTCTCTATAGCAGATAAAAAGTTCCACTACTACATCCAAGACCATCAGGGAAACAACAGAGTGGTTGCCAGCCAGGATGGAACGATAGAAGAAGTGAACCACTATTATCCGTTCGGAGGTTTGTTCGCTATATATTCATCTGCACAGCCTTACAAATATAACGGCAAAGAACTGGATAGAAAAGCAGGACTGGATTGGTATAACTACGGAGCAAGACAGTATGATCCCGTGTTGGGAAGATGGCATACGATGGACCTGATGGCGGAAAAGTACTATAAGGTTAGTCCATACGTTTACTGCCTGAATAATCCTATCCTATTGATAGACCCGAATGGTATGTGGCCCACATGGGGAGGAATCAGCAGAGGGTTAAGCAACGCTTTTAAGGGTACTCTAAGTTTTACCAATGGAGCTGCACGCGCTGTGGCAGATAATATGTTTCTTGGACAAACCTCACTCCGTGAAACCGGAATATACAGCAACGCAGCTGCCTACAACGCAGGACAGAACGTTGGCGATATTATAAGTATTTTTGCTGGAGCCGCAGAGATTATTAATGGTTTTGAAGAAGCAGCGGGCGGAGTCGCACTCAGTCCGGAAACCGCAGGAATTTCTTTAGGTGTTACCGCTAAAGGCGTGTATGATATCACTCACGGTTCATTGATGGGCACAAGTGGATTCATAAAGCTATTCTCAAAAAAAGGAAGAGTTAGCGAAGGCAGTAGTAACGGAAGCGGGTATTCAAAGTCTAGCGGGAAGAATGAAAAGCATTCGAATATGAAGGCGAGAGATGCGGCGAAAGGAAAAATGGAAGCTGCGCAGGAGAAATTAGATGCAATGAAAAAAGATCCCAAAAAGTCCAGAAAAGAGATAGATAAAGTAAACAATGAGATAAAGCATTGGAGAAATAAAATGGATAACTCTGGTGAAACACATCACCGCAAATAAATAAATGAAATTATGAAAACATTTACTTTCTTAGTTAATGCCAACGATAAGCATTGCTTTGTTCATCAGTATCAATCAGAAATGCCGACTAATGATTTATTTCGTGAATTAGTTCATGACACGTCTCATATATCTTCAAAAATGAAGTCTTTACTTATTCGTGAATCTCTGGAATGCTATCATGACAATGGCCCAGTAAAATTAGACTGCGTAAAAAACGTCTGGCGTGATTTCTTTTTAATTGATGATCTAATATCTCTTTACAATGCGAATATAGCAAAAAAATACCACGAGGGATGTGGCGATAGGAAATATTACAAGTTAATGTACTTATATGATGTAAACATGATAGAAACCGACATGAGCGATACAGTGTTTCCTCTATCAGAGAAAGCAACCTTTACTTTCATTACCTATATTCGTAATTACAATGCCTCATATCAGTTTGAAGTGACAACGTTGGAAGAAGGACTTATGCTATGGGCTACAAACATAGACATTTTGAATCGCCAGCAACGGAAGGTTCTGCTGAAATACATTCAAAAGTCTAAAAACAATCCGATAGCAGTAGAAGGAGTAAAGAATGTATGGAGTACATCATATCGGATATTCCGTCCGTTACTGACATTGCATATTGTTAAAACGGTCTCTTGATAAAAGTCACCGACTGAACAATAACTATTAGATTATTACCCTGGCATGAAACTAAAACATTTACATGTCAGGGTATCTCTGTTATCATTGATAATTTGCACCCAAAAGTTACTGAGAACCAAGTTAAACATTGGAAAACGAAACAAGACTTTTCAGGTGAAAATCATAGTATGAACGCAAAAAAGTAATTGCTAATGAAAAAGTTTACATTTATTGCAGAGTTTAAGAATGGTACCTATATCAGTCAATACAAAGCTGATAATTTAATGGAAGCAGTACTTATCTGGGCTGATAATTTGGATGTGCAATTTTTCACAAACAAGGTAAAAACTAAAATCCAAGAAAAAGTTAGAGACAGTTTTTATTCACCGGTATCAATAGAAGAAGTTGACAATGTATGGTGTTCTAGTTATGTTATATTTCGGTCTCTTCTACTACTTAATATTGTAGAAACAGTCTAATTTATAATTATTTATACACATTTTACCCTGACATGAAACCAAAATATTTCCATGTCAGGGTATTTTTTTCTTGGCTAATTCTAAAACAAATAAGAGTAGACTCAACAAATATGCAAGGGACTCACAATATTATACGCATTTGCTGGTCTACTCTTCCTGTTACCTTCCGGACGTTCTCAATGAAACATCCGGAAGATTAGAACTCCCTTTTCAGGTTCTGGAGCAGTTCTTCTTTCCTCGCTTTATACTTCTTGGAAAGAGGATTGTACGAGTAAAGGTTGGTATGTCTCAAACGTATCTCGTCTGTCTGCTCCTTTCGGTGCTCTTCCCGCTCTTCCACATCATCCGGATCTTCGGACTTACGTCTTGTACCTCTCCTGCTAAACAACTGAAACTTGGATGTACCCCGAAGCTGACGAATCAGCATCTTGATAATCCGGACAATAATCTCCTCTGTTCCTGTTCGGAATAAGGCCTATCTACAGTCTCTGTATAGGAGAGATAATAAACTTTCAGCTCTTCTTCCAGCTCTTGCAAAAAATGCAGCCGGGAAATTCTGGAAACTGTCTTTTTACCAGCATGCAAATCTTCTATTTTCTTCATTTTATCTATCTTTTTCAATTTCAATAAAAGCATGAATCCCATTGATTAGACTTATAAGTGACGAAATACTCACACAAGAGTCCTTTTTTTTCAAATTAGTAATAAAGAAAAACTAATATTTTCCACAAGAATCATTTCTTAAAAGTTTTCCAAAACGGAAAACTTTCTGTATCAGCAAGAAAGGAAAGTTATCCAAAAATTTAATGTTAAATCCTATCCAAGCTATCACAATATCCTTTATCTTTGTATCCGGTTTCGGAACTAAAAAGAGGTTTAGTCAATGAGGGAACGCTGTGCAAATCGGCGACAGTACCCGCTGCTGTAATTCTCTGTGAATCCGCACACTATGTCACTGCATCCAGATGTGGGAAGGCGCTGCGGGGGAGGGATAAGTCAGAAGACCTGCCGGAGTCAAATAAACATATTATTAATCACTTTCGGGAGTTAAAGTTATGAACTACGCGGAAATTTGTATCATCAAACGAGATGGTAAAAGAGAAGATTTCTCTATCAGTAAGATCAAGAATGCGATCGGTAAAGCATTCAGTGCGACAGGGATTCAGGACGAGCAGCAACTGATTGCTGACGTCACGATGAGTGTAATCAGTCAGTTCACTAACCCCACGATCACCGTGGAGGAAATTCAGGACTTAGTAGAAAAGGCATTGATGAAGGTACGCCCCGAAGTAGCCAAGAAGTACATCATCTACCGCGAATGGCGGAACACGGAGCGGGACAAGAAAACCCAGATGAAGCACGTGATGGACGGCATCGTCGCCATCGACAAGAACGACGTGAACCTGAGCAACGCCAATATGAGCAGCCACACGCCTGCCGGACAAATGATGACATTCGCATCGGAAGTCACCAAAGACTATACCTATAAATATCTGTTGCCGAAACGTTTTGCCGAAGCGCACCAGTTGGGCGATATCCATATTCACGACCTCGATTACTACCCGACAAAGACGACCACCTGCATCCAATATGACATGGACGATCTCTTTGAACGTGGCTTCCGCACCAAGAACGGCAGCATCCGCACACCGCAAAGCATCCAAAGTTATGCTACGCTTGCCACCATCATCTTCCAGACCAACCAGAACGAGCAGCACGGCGGACAGGCAATCCCCGCCTTCGACTTCTTCATGGCAAAAGGGGTGGCAAAGTCTTTCCGCAAACATCTGGCTTCGTTCATCAACTTCTACGTGGCGATGGAAAACGGAACACAGGCGGACGAGAAAGCAATCCGCACCTTAATCAAGGAACATCTGCCCTCTATTAAATCGACCGAAGCAGAACGCGAAACATTGCGCATCGCCCTGGTAGCCCTGCAAATCATTATTGACAAGGAACACCTGACACGCATCGCAGAGAAAGCGTACCAGCAGACAAAGAAGGATACACATCAGGCAATGGAAGGCTTTATCCACAACCTGAACACCATGCACTCCCGTGGAGGTAACCAAGTGGTATTCAGCTCCATCAACTACGGAACGGATACTTCCGCCGAAGGCCGCCTCGTGATCGAGGAACTGCTGAAAGCCACCATCGAAGGCCTCGGAACACGTGGTGAAGTCCCCGTATTCCCGATCCAGATATTCAAAGTAAAGGACGGAGTTTCTTACTCCGAAAAGGACTTCGAGAAAGCGATGAAGGCGGAAAACATCGAAGACGCCATGCGGGGAACTTACGAAGCTCCGAACTTCGATCTGCTGCTGAGAGCTTGTCAGACTACATCGAAAGCGCTTTTCCCGAACTTCATGTTCCTGGACACGCCTTTCAACAAGAACGAGAAATGGAAAGCGGACGATCCGAAACGGTATATCTACGAGTTGGCTACAATGGGATGCCGCACCCGTGTATTTGAGAATGTGGCAGGAGAAAAGTCATCTCTGGGACGCGGAAACCTTTCATTCACCACGTTGAACATGCCACGCCTCGCCATCGAAGCACGCATCAAGGCGGAAAATCTGATTGAGGGTGAACGCAACAAGGATGCCATCGAACAGAAAGCGAAAGAGATTTTCATGGAGTCAGTCCGCAATATGGCGACTCTTGTAGCCGATCAACTGTACGAGCGCTACCAGTATCAACGCACCGCACTGGCACGCCAGTTCCCCTTCATGATGGGAAATGACGTATGGAAAGGCGGCGGCGCACTGAATCCGAACGAGCAAGTGGGCGATGCGTTACGCAGCGGTACGCTGGGCATCGGCTTTATCGGCGGACACAATGCAATGGTGGCACTTTACGGAGAAGGCCACGGACACAGCCAGAAGGCATGGGACACGCTGTACGAAGCTGTAATGGAAATGAACAAAGTGGTAGACGAATATAAAGAGAAATATAACCTGAATTATTCCGTACTTGCCACACCTGCCGAAGGACTTTCGGGACGTTTCACCAAGATAGACCGACGGAAATACGGTAAGATCGACGGCGTGACGGACCGCGACTACTACGTCAATTCCTTCCATGTGGATGTGAAGGAACCGATCAGCATCACCGAGAAGATCAGGCGCGAAGCGCCTTTCCACGCCATCACCCGCGGCGGGCACATCACATATGTGGAACTGGACGGGGAAGCTCAGAAGAATGTACGCGCCATTGCGAAGATCGTAAAAGTCATGCACGACGAAGGCATCGGCTACGGCTCCATCAACCACCCGGTCGACCGCGACCCGGTCTGCGGCTATACCGGCATCATCGGCGAGGTATGCCCACGCTGCGGACGCCGAGAGGGCGAGGGCGTGCCGCTTTCCAAGCTGCAGAAGCTCGGCCTTTACAAGAATTACAACAGCACGACGATCGGCTATCACGGCGACCCGAACGAGGAAGCTGACCGTCAGCCAAATACTCTGAAAATCGTGAGAAAGTGATCGACAGCGGCGGTGTAAGCCCGCTGTCCCCGGAATAGAAAGGATGTCTGTCATGGAGAACAATCAGGTTATGCAGGAGCAGCTTATCGGTGAGGGTGTCGGCTTCGAGCGCATCCGCCGCATCACGGGCTATCTCGTCGGCACGCTCGACCGCTTCAACAATGGCAAGCGCGCGGAGGAGCACGACCGCGTCAAGCACTCGGTCACCACCTGCTGTCCGATGGAGAAGGAGCATACTGCGTAAATGGAAGGCACCATTCGCATCGCGGGAACGGTCGGGGAGTCTATTGTAGACGGCCCCGGCTTCCGCTATACGCTGTTCGTGCAGGGCTGTCCGCACGGCTGTCCCGGCTGCCACAATCCGCAGACGCACGACTTTGACGGCGGACAGGACATCGCGCTCGACACGCTGCTGAAGGATATGTGCAAAAATCCGTTCGTAAAGGGCGTGACCTTTTCAGGCGGCGAGCCGTTCTGCAAGGCGGAGCCGCTGTACCGTCTGGCGGTCGAACTGAAGAGCAGGGGAAAGCACCTCATGGCCTACTCGGGTTACACCTTTGAGGAGCTGATGCAGCTTTCCGACCCCTATGTTAAAAAGCTGCTCGGCGAGCTGGATCTGCTCGTGGACGGCCGCTTCCTCATGGAGGAGAAGAACATCGACCTTCGCTTCCGCGGCAGCGCCAATCAGCGCGTGCTCGATGTGCCGAAGTCGCTCGAGGCGGGCGCGCCGGTCTGGGCGGAGCAGTACAGATAAGCTGTCACAAAGCTGATGTTTCACATAAGCACTGAATTGACGAAAAAAGCTGTCTTTCCGAGAGGAAATCTCCGGAGGGACAGCTTTTTTGTGCAGTATTCAGTTTATGCCGCCCGGTGCGGCGAGCGGATTGCGCA
>ERZ835080.832-NODE-832-length-28847-cov-4.233259_pt1 | contig 28847 bp, 23 predicted proteins | sample MGYA00519688_ERZ835080 | MGnify/ENA primary metagenome ERZ835080 (study PRJEB31850, sample SAMEA3708770) | human gut metagenome | biome: human gut; feature: human-associated habitat; material: faeces | place: China | collected 2014 ... | reverse complement strand
ATTGATGAGTTCCTCTTTGATATACGTTTAAATCACCAATAAATATTACCCTTTCATCTTTTTTATCTTTCAAACATTCTCTGATTTTCTCCCACAGTTTTTCTACTTCCTCTGCACGTTTTTTATCGTTCTCACTGTATCTTTCATCATCTTTAGGATTTAATGGCATGTGTGCATCAATTATATAGAAATCTTTATATTTGAACACAAATACTCTACCTTCAAAATCAAACTGTGGTTTCACTTCCTCATATGTGTTATTATTACGACAAAAAGCAACTGTATGTAATGGTCGTTTATTTGTAATATGATTACATTTTAAAACATATTTTCCGTCTTTGTCTTTGCATCCCATTTCTTCTTCAAATTTTTCTGCTACATATGAATTTATATAATATTCTTGAAAAAGAATAATATCAGCATCCATTTTATTCACTAGCTCAAGAATTGATTCGCAAATTGAGCTACAATTAATTTCCAAATCCCATCTGCTTAATGCATCGTCACAACATAATTTTGTTTTCTTTCCACCATATTCTTCTCTTGCAAGCTCTTTCAGCTTTTCAAAAAATGGTTTACCATCACCACCAAAACTATTGATATTCAGACTAACTATCTTCATCTTTATATCCATTCCTTTCGCGCTGCTCAAGGCACAAAACGTCATGAAAAAACGTTGGCTTATTGCAGTTTTCTTTTTATAATTGTTTCCATAGGGGATATTCAGTACACTACAAATCACGGGGAGGTGAGTGAGCTGTCCGTTCATCGGATGACCGTATTTTTATATGTGTAGAATGCTTTTTCAAGCACAAATAAGTGTGTCCTGAGCACGTAACCTTATCTTTGTAAAAACAACTCTCGTTTTTATCCTAAGCATTCAGTCAATGCTGTCTACTCCCTATAATCTATTGAACCTATGGTTCTGAAAGGAGTCCCTATGGCTTTAAAAATTGTGTATCAAATCTGTTGTGGTATTGATGTTCACAAAACTTTTGTTGTTGCCTGCATCGCTTCCACTAACAAACAAGGTGTTACCACTTATAAACGCCATCGTTTCTCAACCTTCACACAATGGTTAAAGGAATTGTTACAGTGGCTGCTTGACAATCATTGTAAGGATGTCTGCATGGAATCTACCGGTAAATACTGGATCCCTATTTACAATGTTCTGGAAAAAGATTGCAACATTGTTCTTGCTCATCCTAAATATGTTAAGGCTATCCGTGGAAAGAAAACTGACAAGAAAGATGCCAAATGGATTGCTGACCTCTTCAAGCATGATCTTGTTGCCGGTAGCTTTATGCCACCCGCTGATATCAGACAGCTTCGTGATCTGATGCGCTATCGTTTTAAACTGCCTGCTTTATGTCCAGCGAGAAGAACCGTCTCCAAAACTGTCTCACGGTTTCCAACATTCAGTTGGCTTCTGTTGTCTCAGACACCTTTGGTAAAAGTTCTCAAAGAATCCTGGATAAGATTCTCGAAAATCCTGATGATACTTCTTTTGATATTGAACCTTTAATTCATGGTTCCATGAAGAAAAAACTTCCTGAACTGGAACTCGCTATTGACGGTTTTATCACGCCTAAACAAGCTGGTAAATTAAAGGTTATCAAAAAACATTTTGAAGATTTGGAATCCCGGAAAGCAGAGCTAGAAGAACTGATTCTTGCGCTCGCCAGTCCCTATCAGCAAGAACTCGACCTAATCCTAACCGCTCCATTATTCAAAAATAAATTCACTGCTATCGAAATCATTTCCGAAATTGGTGTGAACATGGAGGCTTTTCCTTCGGCGAAACACTTATGCTCATGGGCTGGTCTTACTCCAACCAACAATGAAAGTGCAGGGAAGAAAAAATCTGTCCGGGTTTCCAAAGCCGGATGTTATATCAAACCCCTTCTAGTTCAATGTGCCAACTCAATGGTTAAAAGTGAAAAACATCCTGAAATCCGTAACCGCTATCTTCGTTTAAGAAAACGTTGCGGTCACAAGAAAGCAATCATTGCAATAGCAAGAATGCTTCTAACATCATTATACAATATGTTGAAAAATAAGGAACCCTATAATGCTGAACTTTACCGAAAAAGTGATGTTCTCTCTGTCAATCGTGAGATTACGATTGAGCAGGCAATCTTAATGGCACAGTTCCAAGGTTATAAAATCAAGTCAGCTGCTGAATAGACCTTAACTTTGCTACATATTCAATTTTAAATGACCACCATATGATGGTCTTTTTGTGATATCCTTAATGGAATGGATATCCTCTACTATTCTTTTTCAACCTTCTTTCCTCAAATATAGGTGGGTAAGTTACTATTATAATATTTTCCTGTATTTTAAAACCGTTACTTTCTTGAAGCATTTGGAAATGGCTGTAAAAATGCGCTTCACATCTAGAACCTTTTCACAGTAATGTTATAACAGACCATACTCTCACGAGACTAAGCAAAATCGCCACTTCCCCAATTACAAAACAAATCAGACTCAGAAAATGACTTCCTCCACCTGTTATGTCTTTTAAAGTTTCCGTCACATCCTTCGGATTATCCGGATCATAATATCCCGGATATTCCTTTCCGACAGGATACTGATCGGTTGAAATGGAATTGCTGCTATACTAAAAGAATACACATAGAAATTTACCATAGTATTCCTCCTCTTTTTGAAACCATGTCCTAAACACTTTGTTAGCTTAAGTATAGCACAAATGGGGATGTGTTCCTTATTCGTATCGTTTTATTTATTCAATCCCCATTACTTCTCCTAGTGCAAGCACCGCATTTCTTACGCATTCCGGACATTCACAGAGTACCTTTCCTGTGCCGACGCCCTTCAACTCCCGGCAGATCGTTGCCCCGCATTTTTGCTGAAACTTCGCAAGGATTTCTTTGGAATAACGAGGCGTTCCGGCTCCGTCTGTCAGGATTCCGGCGGTCATCACAGCTCCAATGAGTGCCCCGCAGGTTGCTTCCAGACATCCCATTCCAGCTGCATAGCCTGCAGTTAATTTCATCAGTGTCTCATCGTCCAATGAAAGCTTATCTTCAAATACTTTTACCACTGCCTGGGAACAGTTGCATGCTCCGGCAGCTTTTAAATCTGCAGCTTTTGCTGCGCGTTCTTCGATTGTCATATTCAGTACCTCTCTTATTTTATTCAATCTGGTAAAATTTTTTCAAAGGCTTCGCCTCAGTCTTAGCTGCTCTCTGAAAAAATTCCGGTATATTCTCCATATACCTGTAAATATACACAGGGAACAGACTGATGCCTGTTCCCTGCCTGTTAATTCCTATTATAACATAAATCTGTTAGAATCCCATCCACTTTTTCAGAATACCGGGACACATTCTTTTAAATTTGATACATTCTAAATCCTAGATCATCTCCAAAAATGCAGCAATTCGTGTATCCAGCTGTCCGATATCTGCCCGAGAATAATCAGTCTCTACATGAATATACGGAAGTCCTTTGGATTTTACAAATTTCTCAATGCTCTTTGCCTCAATATTGTAAGTATGACATGCCTGAAGTGTCATTTCTACTACACCCTCGATATTATACTCTTCAAGGAGTCTTCCCATCAGTTCGATACGGTTGTTATCTGGTGTCATAACGGAACATCCGATTGCAAGATATCTCTCTGCAATTGCTTTGTAGATGTCCTCTGCATCTTCATCGATGAGACGGTCAACAGATTTTGCACCTCCACAGTTTTCATAGACTACAACATTTCCACCGTGTTCTTCGATGGCTTTTACAACCTTCATCGGTGCACCGCTGCTTGGACATCCGGTTAAAAGGATACGTTTCTTTCTCTCTGGTTTTTCACCTTCTTCGTATTCTTTCATCAGCTTTTCACGAAGGGCATCAATTTCTGCCGGCATCTTTTCTTTGTCGAATTTGAACTGGCTTCCATAGAGAACGCCGAACAGCTGGGAACCGTTCATCGGAGCCGGATCATTTTTCATAACTTCGTAGAATTTCTTCAGTGCAATGCGTCCCTGGTTGGATACATGAACAGCATGGCGCACTTTTTCTTCTGTGATCTCTACATTAAATGTCTTTTCCAGATATTCTTTGAAACGGATAATCTCTTTTGTCCACAGTTCCAGGGAATCTTCTCTCTGTGAGTTTGGAAGTTCCATGATATAGACATTTTTGAATTCTTTCATCAGTTCGTACATCTTTTTCTTTCCATCACAGGTTGTCTCTCCGACTACCACGTCTGAGAAATAGAAGAATGGACATTTGTCAGATACGGCAAAACCGTAACTTGCCTTTACCATCGGGCACAGATTCTTCGGCAGATCCTTTTCTGCGATCGGGATCGTTTCATCGGATGTAGAGCAAAGTCCTACGGTAACTGCTCCCATAGCCATTGCGATTTCCTGTGGGAAGTAGGTACAGTACGCACCTACAACCGGAATTCCTTTGTCCTTTACTTCTTTCATTACCAGGAAAGATCTCTGTCTCTGCTCTGCAAATTCTTCAAAAATCTCCGGCAGCTCTTTTACTAATTCCATTTTTATTTTCCTCCTTTATTGTATGCATTTTAAGCATTGAATACATATTTATCCAGACGGTCAAATGCTTCTTTCACTCTGGATGTCGGCAGTGCAAGGTTCATACGAATATACCATTCACCATGGAATGGCTTTCCGTTCTGCCAGAACACACCTGCTTCATATCCCATCTTCAGAACGTCTTCCAGGCTCTTATCATGTGCCTTGCACCATTCTTCACAGTTAACAAACAGCATATAGGTTCCCTGCGGTCTGGTTACGGAAACACCTTCAAAATGTTTGTCGATATAATCGCATGCATAAGCGACATTTTCCCCGATCACTTCCCGAAGCTCGCCAACCCATTCCTGTCCTTCCGGTGTATACGCACCCATTAGTGCATGCATGGACAGCACATTCATCGAATTGTAATGGCAGAGGGAAGACTCTTTTAACACTCTGTCTTTCAGGCGTTTGTTGTATATAATATGATAGCTTCCGATCAGTCCGGCAAGGTTGAAGGTCTTTGACGGTGCGTATAAAGCAACCGTTCTGTTTTTTGCATCTTCAGATACAGACTGGGTTGGGATATGCTCGTTTCCATATAAAATAATGTCGGACCAGATTTCATCGGAAATGACGGTCACATCGTATTTTTTATAAATTTCCATTGCTTTCTCGATTTCCCAGCGCTCCCATACACGACCGGTCGGATTGTGCGGTGAACAGAAAACAGCTGCATGGATCTTGTTTTTCACGATCTTCTCTTCCATATCCTCAAAGTCCATCCGCCAGATGCCTTCTTCATCCTTTTTCAGCGGGCTGTGAATGATATGGTAGCCATTGTTGTTCAGTGTGCCGGTAAATCCAATATAAGTCGGTGCATGGACAAGGACATTGTCACCCTGTGAGCAGACTGCGTGAAGTGCACTTGCCACGCCGCCTAAAACTCCATTCTCATAACCGATATGTTCTTTTTTTAGTCCGGTCACATGATTCCGTTCTTCATGCCACTTGATGATGCTGTTGTAATACTCATCTCTGGTAATAAAATATCCATAGGTCGGATGTTTCGCTCTTTCGATGATCGCTTCAGTAATCTTCGGGAGCGCTGGAAAATTCATATCCGCAATCCACATCGGAATATAATCCATTCCTTCTCTTACTTCTACTTTGTTCCCCGGTCCAAGCATATTTGGAAGGATATCCACTGCAAGGGCATCTTTTCCTTTCCGGTCAATAATACTTGTAAAATCATACTTCATTTTTCTTTCTCCTCTGTTACATACATTTTTTTCTTTTAGTCATCATGATATTGTAGTCAAAAGGTATTTTAACCCCTTTGATACCAGATTGCTACGTGCTTTGCACTCTTGCAAGCAAGCTTGCATCGTCTTTCTGACCTTTTGACCCTGGTATCTCATCATACAGGTGACATGCCACATAATGTCCCGGAACAATCTCTATCATCTGAGGTTCTTCCTTACGGCAGATCTCCATACAGTTTTCACAGCGTCCTGCAAATCTGCATCCAACTGGTGGATTCACCGGACTTGGGACATCGCCTTTTAACATAATACGCTCTTTTTGTGCTGATGCCTCAGGATCCGCAATCGGAACCGCTGATAAAAGAGCTCTCGTATAAGGATGTTTTGGATCAACATATAACTTAGAGGATTCTGTAAGTTCTACCATTTTCCCCAAGTACATTACCCCTATACGATCTGATATATGTTTTACAATAGACAGGTCATGTGCAATAAACAACATGGTCAGATTTTTTTCTTTCTGTAATTTCATAAGCAGATTTATAATCTGTGCCTGTATCGAAACATCTAATGCTGAAATAGGTTCATCACAAAACAAGAATTCTGGATTAACGGAAAGTGCTCTGGCAATTCCAATCCTCTGACGCTGCCCACCTGAAAACTCGTGGACATTTCTCGATGCATGCTCTGCATTCAATCCAACCATCTCAAGTAGTTCCGCTACCATCTTCTTTTCTTCTGTTTTGTTTTTCGCCATCCCATGAATCTGGATTCCTTCTGCTATTATATCATAAACCTTCTGGTGAGGGTCAAGAGAAGCATACGGATCTTGAAAAATCATTTGCACACGTTTTGTAAATGCAAACCGTTCTTTCTTTGACATGGTATGAATGTTTTTTCCGTGAAACAGAATCTCTCCATCTGTTACCGGATACATTCCAAGACAGGTTTTTCCACAGGTTGTTTTTCCGCATCCGGATTCACCAACAATTCCCAGAGTCTCACCTTCGTAAATATCAAATGACACATTATCAACAGCCTTTAACTGTTGTTTTTGAGCAGCCGGAAAATATTTTTTCAAATTTTTAACTTCTAAGATTTTCTTTTGGCTAGGCATGTGCAACACCTCCCTTTGCGGCACGTTCATCCATCATCCAGCAAGATGCCCTGTGACTGGAAGATACCGTTTTTTCCTCCGGCATATACTGTGCACAAATATTCATGGCATGCGGACATCTTTCACAAAATGCACATCCCTTCGGCGGATTTGTCATATCCGGAATGTTTCCTTCTATGGTACAAAGCATTTCTTTTCCATCTCTGTCCAGTCGTGGAACGGAATTTAAAAGGGCTTTTGTATATGGATGAACCGGATGATAGAAAATCTCTCTGACCATACCCTCTTCTACAATTTTCCCGGCGTACATAACTACAATTTTATCAGCCACATCCGCCACAATTCCCAAATCATGCGTAATCAGCAGAATTGCCATATTCAGTTTTTTCTGCAGGGCTTTCATTTCAGCCAGAATCTGCGCCTGGATCGTTACATCCAAAGATGTGGTTGGTTCATCAGCAATCAACAATTTCGGATGAGAAATCAATGCAATTGCGATCATAATCCTCTGCCGCATTCCACCAGATAACTCATGCGGATACTTTTCAAGACATTTTTCAGCATCTGCAATGCCTGTTAACTTCAGCATATCGATTACTTTTTTCTTTTTTTCTTCTTTAGAAGTCGTTACGGCATGATTGTCAAGACTTTCCATGATCTGCTTTCCGATTTTCATGGTCGGATTTAAAGAAACAAGTGCATCCTGAAAAATCATAGAACATTCTTTGCCACGGAATTTTTTCCACTCCTTAGAAGAATATTTTGCGATATCTGTACCTTCAAATATGATCTGACTTCGTTCCATTACTTTTCCTGGCTTTTTTACAAGCCCCATAATAGTTTTCGCTGTAATCGATTTTCCACAACCCGATTCACCTACCAGTGCAACCGTCTGTCCTTCTTCAATAGAAAACGATATATCACGCACCGCCTGCACAGTGCCTCCATATGCAGCAAAATTCACAGCCACATGTTTCATTTCTAATAAATTATTCATTTTTTATCCCTTTCCCTAAGGTGGTTACTGCCTATTTTGCTATTCTACAATTTTAGGTTCTAATGCGTTTCTCAGAATATCTCCCAGTAAATTAAAGCTCAAAACTGTAATTAGGATCATTACACCCGGATATACCGCCAATAAAGGGTAATCCAAAATATGCGCCTGTGCCCCCTGAAGCATACTTCCCCAAGATGCACGTGGAATCTGCACACCTAATCCCAGGAAGCTCAAAGAAGATTCCATCAGAATTGCATTTGCCACACTCAAGCTTGCAGCAACAATAACCGGTCCTAAAATATTAGGGATAATATGTTTAACGATCACGCGGAAGTTTGATGCCCCCAGATTCTGTGTAGCCACCACAAAATCTCGTTCCTTTAATGACATTGTCTCCGCTCTCGTAATTCTTGCAACGGATGCCCAGGAAAACAGACTCAATACAACGATCAGAGTCGGTAAACCAGGCTTTAAAAAGGTATTTAAAATAACCATTAACAGCATACTCGGAAGAGCAAGGAAAATATCTGTGAAACTCATCAAAAACATATCCACTTTTCCTCCGACATAACCGGAGAATACACCTAATGATGTTCCGATTACAACCGTCATGATCATAGACATGAATCCCACCAGCAAAGAAACTCTTCCCCCATATAAGGTTCTGGTAAAATAATCTCTTCCGTACTCATCTGTGCCAAACCAGTGACTGGATGAAATACCCTGCAGTTTTTGAGAGGCATCTAACTTATAAGGATCGTAAGGACTAAGAGGTGCCAAAAGAACAGCAATGATGAGAATGGCAAGAAGTACGACACTTACCATAGCAACTTTGTTTTTCCTTAGTTCTTTCCAGATATCTTTCCATACGCTCTGTCTCTCCACAGAAACTTCTACTGTTTTCTTTTTTTCCAGTTTTGCAAACGAATCGTTGGTTATTACTATATTATTTTCCACCGGATGCACCTCCCCGTTTAATTCTTGGATCAACAAAGGCATACAATAAATCTGCAATAAAATTACCGACTACCAAAAGAAAACCAGAAAGCATAACATACGCCATGATTACCGGATAATCCCTTGAACCAATCGCAGACATCGCAAAGGTTCCAATTCCCGGCCATCCAAAGACACTTTCTACAATAAAGGATCCACATACCAAAGATGCCAGATTCATTCCCATCAATGTAATGATAGGCAACAGCGTGTTTTTCAACACATGTCGGAATAAAATTTTCGTCTGAGAATCTCCCTTTGCTTCGGCGGTAAGCACATACTCTTCGCTTAACTGTCCGATGGTATTTGCACGGATATAACGGATATAAACCGCAACATGACCGATACTAAGCGTAATACATGGAAGAATCATATGCTGGAACGTATCAAATGCAGATACATTTCCAACGGTATGCATACCGGAAGAAGGTAATACCTTTAATACTGCAGCAAATACAATAATAAGCAGCATACCAAACCAAAAAGAAGGAATGGACATTCCCATATACGCTAACGAACTTATTAAGTTATCAAGCCATGAGTTCTTCTTATATCCCGACCATAAACCAAGCGGGATTGCAAGTAAAAGTGACAAGATCATAGAACTTCCCATAAGTATGATCGTTGCCGGAAGACGCTGCATAAACTGTGGCCACACAGCCGACTTATTAGATAAGGATACACCTAAATCTCCGTGTACCGCACGTTTAGCCCAGGCAAAATACTGCTCTGTCATGCTCTTATCCAACCCCAATTGTGCAATCACATTAGCTTTCTGTTCTTCCGTCATTTCCGGATTCACATACATATCCGATATGTCACCTGGTGCAAAATAGACAATTGCAAATGAAAAAAAGGAAATCAATATCATTACGATTACTACCTGAGCCGTCTTTTTTAAACAATATTTCCACATAAGTATTCCTCTCTGTAAAATCGAATATATGAAAGAATGTGGCTTGTCTTTACTTTAAAGGCATGCCACATTCCGTATGCTTTTCAGCTAGTGTGAATTTTTAATCCATATGAATAGATAAGTAATCAATGAATTCAGGAACAACTGACGAACCATCTAAACCAGTAACATTTTTCTGCGAAACCATAACAAAGTTTGTATATGTAAGTGGGTATTCCCAACATTCTTCCAACGCTTTGTCCTGAATTGTATTCCAAAGTTCCTGTTTTTCTTTCGCATCTGCAGTTCCTATGGCTTTCTGAGCAAGCCCTGAAACTTCATCACTGTATCCACAATCACAGAGACGATTTGTAAAGTAGCTGATTGCCTGTCCACAGTTTGAACCACGCTGTGAATCCCATCCGTTTGTACCAAGATCCCATGTTGTAGCCAGTTCTTTATCTTTGCTTGCAAAGAAACGTGGGAAGAATGTAGAAGTATCGCAGCTTTCAATATTTACTGTTACGCCGATTTCAGCTAACTGCTGCTGTACGACAGTTGCTACAGATTCCATATTTGCACGGTCTGAATTGTAAATATATGTAAGTTCTTTTCCTTCCAATCCGGATGATTTTGCAAGTTTTTTTGCTTCTTCCAGATTGAAGTTATATCCTTTACAGTTTTTATTATAAATAGACTGGTCCGGTGTGATGAGGCTGTTCGCCGGCTCTGCAAGTTCATCTGATCCCCATGCAAAATCAACGATCGCATCTTTGTCAAGTGCAAGGAAGATTGCTTTTCTTGCATCCTGAGATAATGTAGACATTACCGGTCCGTGTGGGTTTAACTGAAGGTAATTAAGACGAGCTTCTGATATACTGTACATATTGTATTTATCAGACTCCTCTTTGTATTTCTTCAGGTCTTCTGCGCTTGTAACACGCATATAATCAATTCCGCCATTTTCAAATTCGATCTGTTTTGTGCTTCCGCTGCCGATTGTTTTTATAACGACTTTCTTAACAGAAGGAGTTCCTCTGTAGTAGTCATCTCTTGCTGTATAAACAAAACTATCTTCGTTAATTTCGCTTACTACATATGCTCCAGATGTAGCCATACCCGGTGTTTTGAAGTATGTACTGTCATCAATCTTTGACGGATCATTATCAAATGCATGTGCCGGCATTGGATAGAACTGAGATAACGTTCTGACATAGTTATCATATACTGATGGAAGTACAAATTCCATTGTCTTATCATCAATCTCGTTGATCTGCACTTCTCCACCATTTACCTTGGTGAATGATGTAGGTCCGCCATAAACCAATACACCATAATCAATGGTAAATTTGATATCTTTTACTGTAACCGGTTCTCCATCACTCCATGTTGCTTTGTCATTAATATGAAGTGTGTAGGTAAGACCATCTTCTGAAATATCAAGCTTATCAGCCAGATAATATTCCAGACCGTCTTTTGTCTCAGCAAATAACGGTTCATAGATTGGGCGGATTGCACTTACCAAGTCATCACTGCTCTGTGCACTTGGCTGAAGTGAATTTGGCATATAATTCAATGCAAATGTAAAAGTCCCATCACTTTTTGCCTCTTTCTTCGTGTCTTCTGTCTTTGCGCTGCTGTCTTTCTTGTCGGAACTTCCACCACATCCGGCAAGCATACCGACTGCTAAAATTCCTGCACACAATAATGCGAGTGCTCTTCTTTTCATTTTCCTTTTTCCTCCATTGTATTTTCCTTAAGTTGCTCTGTCGGTATATCCCCTAGTTAACAACTCTTCAAAAATACTACCAAAATGTTTTTTTCTTTGCAAATAGCTTTTTTCTATCACTTTTTGTACTTATTGCTATTATTTATCAATAATTCCAGGAAACGGCGATTTCTCGTTATTTTTGTAACTTTTAACAATTTATTGTTTTTATCTATAACAAAAAACATAATTTTTTTACAATTTATTTTACCTTTTTTGCAATGTGTATTGTATAATGATTACAAAAGATTTGTTAAATTATTATTCATCATGAAAGGTTTATAAATGAAAAAATTATATGAGCAAAGCCCTGAAATGCATCTGTCCGGCAAACGCCATCTGCGCCATGTAAAATGCACGCACCACAAAGGATATCTGATGGAAGATCTTTCTATGATCAAAAGCGGATTTTATGAGATCAGCTTTTGTAAAAGCGGAGATTTTCTGTTTCGCATCGGCCAGAAACGGCATTTTATTACAAATGGCGATATTCTGGTTATTCCACCGGATATTCCACACTACTTTACCTCCAGTGATCTTGTTGCAAACTATTATGATTTTATCACTGTATGGCTGGAAAAATCATATATTTCCAATCTGAAAAGCCAGCTTCCGGCTCTTGAGGAATCTGTTTTCAATATTGACACACCTCATCTTCTTCATACTACCAATAAGCTGTGCAATTTTGAGGAAGAATTTGAAACCTTTTACCGGGAATATGCTTCTTATGGGGAGCTTTCCGAAACCTATGCCTGTGGTGCATCCACCTGTCTTCTGGTAAAAGTCATTACCTATGCCCTGAAATATTCCAACGAATTTATTGAGATTGAATCCGATCAGACCAATCAGATCGTCCGCTATCTGGATCAGCATTTTCTGAAAGAAATCGGCGTGGAGGATCTGGCGCGTACTTTCCACATGAGCAAGAGCAGTCTGAACAAATTTTTTCAGAAACAACTGAATACGACCTGTCATCAGTATATTTTAAAGAAACGGCTGGCACTTGCGGTCTCGCTGATCCGGCAGGATGTTCCGCTTAAAACGGTTGCTGTCCAGTCCGGTTTTGGAGACTATTCTTCATTTTTTCGTGCTTTTAAGAAAATGTATCATATTTCCCCGACTGAATGTCAGGCAGACAATGAAAAACTGAAAAAGATCAAACATTAGCCGGGAGAATGACTTGTCTGAATAGTGTAGACATGCAAAAAACTTCGGATATTCTGGATTTTCGCCAGTGATCCGAAGTTTTTCTTGTTTAATATTTCTTTTTTTGATTGTCTTTATTTCATCAGATGTACTTCTGTCTTCTTCTCATTCAGCTTCTGTGCAGTCTCATGCTCATTGACATAGATACTGATATGTTTTTCTTTGCCGGAAGTATCGTAATCTTCAGCAGTAAATACATGTCCGTCAATGATCACCTTTGTTCCATACGGAATCTCATCCGGGTCAACCGCAATGGTCTGCCCTTCAACAATCGGAGTTCCGGTTGCTTTGACTTTGCTTGCCTTCGCACGGCAAGTTTCGCAGGAACAATAATAATCAATGGTATACTCTCCAATACTGTCTCCATACTGTTCGGCTGTAGCGTTCTGTTCGTTCACATCCTTGCCTTCCAGATTATAATTTTCTTCCAGGATTCTGGTTGCCCAGACAGCTTCCGGAATATATACCGTTCCGGAAATGATTCCCTGGTCTTCATTTGCAGCTTCGATGGTCTTTCCGTCTCCTGCATACATCACAACATGATGGACATAACCGTCTTTTGCATAGAAAATCAAATCCCCCGGCTGTGCGTCTTCAACCGGAATCTTGGTTCCATACTGGCTCTGATCTTCGGCTACTCTTGGCAGATTATAGCCAAAATTCTTATAGATCTGCTGTACAAATCCGGAGCAGTCCGCCCCTTCTGTCAGGCTTGTACCGCCCCATACATAAGGATTGCCAATGAACTGTGCGGCAAAATCCAGCATTGCCTGGCGGATCGCATTCCCCGGTGTTCCCGGCTTTACAGAAGCATAGCTATAATAAAGTGCCTGGTTATCTTCCGGTGCGATCAGTTCTGTAGCTGTCTGGTAAGCACCTTCGCCTGCTGCTTCTACCTGCGCTTTTACTTCATCCCCAGTCTGAACAGCCTCTTTAGAGACAAACCCACGGACATCCCCGGACTCCACATAAATCCAGTCTTTCTCTGCATCCGCAAGGATATAACACAGATTACCTTGGGACATGGTTCCGAGCACACGTGACTGTCCATTTGCCTCTTCCTGGATTGCTACAGTTCCATCCGACTTTGATGCATCTGCCAGTGCATATTTTTTCGTAGCCAGTGTCTGATTTACGGTTGCACGTACATGGGTAAATGCCTGATTTTCATTTGCCGGAACCGTTTCTTTTGCAAGGAATGCTGTTCCTTCGATTCCAGTGTATGCAATCTTGGCTTTTTTTGCAGCTTTTTTTGCCTGCTTCTGGTATCCACTCAACAGTACCTGTGCGGCATCTCCGGTATAAAGCTCGGATTCTTTTACAAATCCTCTGACCTTTCCGGATTCTACATACAGCCATCCATTCTTTTCTTCTTTCAGAATGTAGAGAAGTCCATCCTGTGAAATTTCTCCGACAGAACGCACCTTTTCGGTCAACTGCCGGGATGCAAGGGACGCATTTAAAGTATCATCCTGCAATGCTGCGGCAGTATCCGAGTTTAAGGATGACTTCTTTCCCGAAGTGTCTGCTGTGTTTTTTAATGTCCCGGCAGAAAATGTATTAAGCTGTACTTTCTTTTCCGTTTTCGTCTTTTTCGCAGAAGATTTCGTCTTTGATTTCTTCGCCTTTACAGAAGTTTCCTTTTGAAACAGTTTTTTAGCATCGGCTGTTGCTTCCTGAATATCACTTTCTGTCCGATCAGTATCAACGGCTCCACTGATATCTTCCGGAATTGCCTCACGTATGCTGATCTTTGTCTTTGCAAATGCATATTTTCTCGCAACTGTCCAGAAACGGAAATCTTCTTCGTATTCCGGAAGACTGACGATCTGCTGTCTCTTGACCAGTTCTTCATTGGTCATCTTGTGTTCACTATCCTGCGTATTTTTTTCTTGCTCCTGCGTTTTGTTTTTTTCTTCTGAGCCTTCTGTCTGATCTTCCGAAGGCTGCTGTTCATTGTTCACATTGCCATCTGAAGGCTGCTGTGGTGTATCCGGATTGACCGGATCTGTCGGTTGCTCCGGCGTAACCGGCACATCTGGATTAGCCGGGATTACTTCTACTTCATCTCCTGTTATCGGATCAACCTTCCATCCTGTTTTCGCTGCATCACGCAGACCGGTATCTTCCAGATATCCAGTCTCTTCATTGTATCTGATTTCTTCATTATGAATCATCTCCAGGACAAGATCTGATACTTCTGTAAGTGTATCACGCCCATCAATGGATTTTGCCTGTAATTTTTCTCCATTTTCTGATCCATTAGAAGTAACCTCTGTAAGACCGCTCTCTGCCGCCCAAGCTGTTGCCGGAGCGCTGAAAGTAAGTCCGAAAACAAGTAATCCTGCTAGAATTTTTACTCCTGTCATTTTTGCTACCTGTATATTTCTATATTTCAAAATCTGTTGCTCCTTCTTACAAATTCTGTAAAATGCAGTCCTTTTAGTCGAAACGCGACATTTTTATTTTACTACTCTTTGACAAAACCGTCCATATTTCATTAAAAATATTTCTGATAAAATTTTTCAAACTCAGAGAGTAATTTCTTTCGGAAAATATTTTGGTAAAATGAAAAAAAGAAAATGTCCTGACATATTTTACGTCAGAACATTTCCCTGTTTTTATGGCTTTAGATAAACTCCGGAAGAACAAATTATCCTTCGCTTAATTTTTATTTAACCAGATATACTTCTGCATTCGTCACGCCGAGAGCAAGTGCTTCTTCATGGCTGTTCACATAGACATCAATGTGGTTTTTCTTGATCGCACCACCACAGTCTTCAGCAGTAAATACATGTCCGCCGATGATGACTTTTGTTCCGTAAGGGATTACACTCGGATCCACCGCAATGGTCTGTCCCTCAATGACCGGAGTTCCGGTTGCTGTGATCCCGTCTGCTTTGTTACAGCAGATTTCACATGCACAGTAATATGTAATCGTAAAATTGCCAAGATCTGCGCCGTACATCTCTTCTGTCGCATTGACTGTTCCGATTCCGCCACCTGCAACAGTATAATGATCGTCCAGGATCCGGGTTGCCCATACTGCATCTTTGTTATAAACAGTTCCGTAAATGATTCCCGCATCTTCATTTGCAGCTTCGATCGTCTTTCCATCTCCGGCATACATCACAACATGATATACATAACCGTTCTTTGCATAGAAGATCAGGTCTCCCGGCTGTGCGTCTTCTACTGGAATTTTGGTTCCATACTGGCTCTGATCCTCGGCAACACGCGGAAGATCATATCCGTAAGCCTTGTAGATCTGCTGTACAAATCCGGAACAGTCCGCCCCATTTGTCAGACTGGTTCCGCCCCACACATAAGGATTACCGACAAACTGGGATGCATATTCAATCATTGACTGGCGGATTTCACCACTCGGCGTTCCTTCTTTTGTAGAAGTCAGCGTATAATAAAGAGCCTTATTATCTTCCGGATCCATGTTTTCATCTGCTACCGAATAGGAATCAGCTCCTCTTTCTGTCACCTGTGCTTTGGTTTCAGCATCTGATTTCAAATACTTCTTTTCCGCAAAGCCTCTGACATCTCCGGATTCTACATAAACCCAGTCTGAATCTTCATCTGCAAGAATGTAGCAGAGCTCTCCTGCTGTCATTGTTCCGACAACTCTGGAATCCGCATTCTTCTCTTCTTGAATATTCAGGGTTCCTTTTTTATCAGTATCTACCTGTTCGCTTACCAGTACCGGTTCTTTATCTGCAACCGTCTGGTTCACCGTCGCACGGAGATAGGTATATGCCTGATTATCTTTAGCCTCTACCAGTGCCTGTGCCGTCTTTGCGGTTCCCTCGATTCCGGTATAGTCTTTGTTTTCTTTGGAAGCTTTTAACCTGGCCTGTGTCTGATAGACATCCAGAAGTTCCTGTGCCGCATCTTCCGTATAAATTTCAGACGCCTTTACAAATCCCCTGACATTACCGGATTCCACATACAACCAGCCATTGTCTTCTTCTTTCAAAATATAAAGAAGCCCGTCCTGCGAAATCGTTCCGACCGAGCGGACCTTTTCTTCCATCTGCTGTGCTGCCAGGTCAGCAGTCACTTTTGCCGCCTTTTCTTCTTTCTGCTTCTGCAGATCCTTCTCAGCCTGTCTTGCTGCTTCAGCTCTTTTTCCAGCTTTCAGATTGGTCTGATTCGGCGCCTCTGTCTTTAATTTCGCTGATGAAAAAATGTTGAGTCCGGTTAGTTTGATCTGTGTAGATTTTTTTACACCTTTTGCCGTTTTTGTACGTTTCATTTTTTTCGTGTTGTATTTTTGATTCTCTATATCAAATCCGGCTCTCAGCTCTTTTGCATCTTTTTTTGCCGCTTCAAGCTCTGCTTCTTTGGCTTCCTCGGAAGTATCTGCCCTGCCATCTGCAGCTTCCGGAATTTCCTCCCGTACATTGATCGCTGTTCTGGCAAATGCATATTTTCTTGCCACAGTCCAGAAACGGAAATCCTCTACCATCTCTGGCTGCTTCACAATCTGCTGACGGCTGATCAGTTCAGAATTACTGACTGCAGTTTTTGATTCGTTCTGACCGGCTGTTTCTTCTGCTTTGCTGATCTCCTGTGTATGGTCGATCTCACTTCCCGGAATTGGGTCGGTCTTTGTATCTTTCCGGTCTTCGGAAGAATCTGCCTTATCAGTATCCGGTGTCTGAATCGGATCTTTGGAATCGGATTTGCCGGAATCCGGGCTATCCGGATTTTCCGGAGTGCCTGGTTTTTCCGGTGTCTCTGGAGTTCCCGGAGTATCCGGCTTTTCTGGAGTTTCTGGTTTTTCCGGTGTCTCTGGATTTTCCGGAGTATCCGGCTTTTCTGGAGTTTCTGGTTTTTCTGGTGTCTCTGGAGTTTCCGAAGTGTCCGGTTTTTCCGGAACCTCTGGGTTTTTTGGATTCTCCGGGGTTCCCGGTGACTCCGGATTTTCTTGATTTCCAGGGGTGTCCGGTATGGCTGGTGTCTCCGGAACATCCGGTGTCTCTGTCAGGCGTCCGCCTGTCTCCGGATCCACTTTCTGACCAGTCGAGGTATCTTCCAGATAGCCGGTTTCATTATTCAGCCTGACTGCTCCGCTTTCCATCATTCCCCGTACATAATCAGATACACTCGCAAATGCTTCCGATCCATCTGTCTTTTTTGCCTGCACTGTATTCTCTGCTACAACGGCCGTTTCCCCATCATCGGCAAATGCCGCCATTGGCGAACCAAGAGCCATTCCAAATGCCAGAAGACTTGCCAGTGTCTTTGTCCCGATCCTTTTTGCTATAAATTTGTTCCTAAACTTCAATAATTGATCCTCCTCTCGTAAATAGACTATAAGTTGTATGTTAATTTTTGAAGTTTTCAAAAAATTCTTCTTCGCATTAACAATTGCATTAATAAAATGTATGAAACATTAAATTTAGGGGTTTCATTCATCTTTTATTTGATTATTTTTAATTATAGCATAAATTCAACCATATGTGGTGTTTTTTTAGTAAAAATACACAATTCTACACCTTTTTCTACAAGTCCGTCTCCGCCATAGAACTGCTTTCCCATCTTCTCTTACCATTTTCCACCCATAATATCCGGTTGGTACTCAATCTGTGACACGATCTGTGAGGGCGTATATTTCCAGATTTTCTCTCCTGTATAATCTGCCGCCACAAACATCCCAAAGATAAGGAAACTGATAAACATCCGCGCAAAAAAACTGCTTCCGCCATTTTCTTCTGAAGAATGTTCTCCATATAATCCCCTGTATACATGCTGATACCTTGGATGCACCGCCGGGATACTGCCTTTTCTCCATTTTTGACGTGACATCCTAAGCAACTCCTCGCGGCGTTCCTGTGATTCGTTCATTCCAATCTCTCCCTTCTGCTAAAGCATCCAATTAAAATGAATGTGCCTCGGTGCATTCTACGCCGAACGCAGTTACTTGCAACATTCTTCTTTGCGCGAGTGCGCATCTTTGGCAGGTAGTTCTTTTCATTTACCAGAAAGTTCTTTCCCAATTTCAGACAAACAAAAAGGACATATACCTCTACCTCAGTATATGTCCCTCTTTTTTTCAAATATGCTATTTTTACCGTTTTGCCATCTCTTCCATGATGTCATCCCAGGTGATCCCCCGTTCTGCCATCAGCACCATCATGTGATACAGGAAGTCGCACATCTCATATTTGAGTTCTTCCGGGTTCGGATTCTTCGCCGCAATGATGATCTCGGCAGCTTCTTCTCCAACCTTCTTCAGAATTTTGTCAATACCTTTTTCAAACAGATAGTTCGTGTAAGAACCTTCCTTTGGATACTCTTTGCGGTCCATGATCGTATGATACACGCTCTCGAATACCTGCTGCGTATTGATTTCTTCATACTGATCCCCTACGATTGGCTGGAAGAAGCAGGTCGGATTGCCGGTATGACATGCCGCACCTACCTGATCGACTTTTGCAAGCAGGGTATCCTTGTCACAGTCGATGGTCAGGGATTTGACATACTGAAAATGTCCGGATGTCTCGCCTTTTGTCCAGAGACTCTGTCTGCTCCGGCTGAAATAGGTCATCCGTCCAGTTTTCACCGTTTTTTCAAATGCCTCCTGATTCATGTATGCCACCATCAGCACTTCGGACGTCTTATAATGCTGGGTGACAACCGGAAGCAGTCCATCGGAATTTAATTTAAATTCGGAAAAATCCATCAGACTCTCAAAGGAAGTCATACGGATTCCATTCTGGCTGCACTCTTCTTTAAAATCAGCACAATTGATTTCTCTCTGACTCACATACATTCCGGAAAGTCCCTTCACGCCCGGACATTCCAGGATCTTAAAAAGCTCTCCCTTTTCCAGCGTATCGGTCACAACCACACACGGAATATCCGTAATATTAACAACGGAATTCAGATCCAGACGGTGCATAAATACGATCTGACTGCTGTAAGTCTGGATCAGATGCTGCTGCTTAAATAATGCATCAAAGTCATTCAAAGACACCGCGATCTTCTCTTTCCCAAACCGCTTTGCCACCGATTCGATCAGTTTCTGTGAATCCGGCTTTGAAAAATTCAGCATGGCACGCTTTGCACCGGTGTAGAGGATTTTCTTCACATCCTCCTGCCGCTTTACATTTCCTCCGGCAACCATCGGGATCCGGATCACGCGGTTGATCTTTTTCATCAGTTCAATGGACTCATCATGATCCTGATCCGTGCTTGACAGGTCAAATACCAGAAGTTCATCCGCCCCGTTATCGCTGTACTCTTTTGCCAGCGCGATCACATCTTCAGATACAACTGTCGGGTCATCAAACCATTTTACCGCCTTCCCTCCAAGAATAAAAATGCAGGGAATCAATCTTTTATAACTCATACGAGAAACTCCTTTTATCTTTTTACAGACTGCCTTTTGTAGACCACACTTCTTTCATCCGTGGTTCTTCGGATACAGCCATATCAAGCGCTTTTCCAAATGCTTTAAATAACGCCTCTGCCATATGATGGTTGTTGCCGCCATCCAGGACTTTCAGGTGCAGGTTCATGGCACCGCTGTAGGAAACAGCATAGAAAAATTCTTTTACCATCTCCGTGTCCAGTTCTCCTAATTTATCACAGGTAAATGTGGCGTCAAAATTCAGATATGGTCTTCCGGAAAGGTCGATTGCCGAAAGCACCAGTACCTCATCCATCGGAAGCATAAAATGTCCATACCGCTTGATTCCTTTTTTATCTCCCAGTGCTTTTGCAATGGTCTGCCCCAGCACGATTCCGGTATCCTCGATCGTGTGGTGGCTGTCTACCTCCAGATCTCCGGTAACTTTGACAGTCAGATCAAAAAGTCCATGTCTTGCAAAGCCGGAAAGCATATGGTCAAAGAAACCGATGCCAGTGGAAATGTCAGTCTTTCCTGTTCCGTCCAGATTCAGTGTCATCTCAATCTGTGTTTCTTTTGTCACACGACTGCAGGATGCAACTCTGCTCTCCATCTTTTAGCCCTCCTCTTCAAAACGTACATGGATCGAATTGGCATGTGCAGTCAGCTGTTCCGCTTTTGCAAAGCTTTCGATATCCTTATGTACCTTCTGCAGTGCTTCTCTTGAATAAGAGATGATACTGGATTTCTTAATGAAATCGTCTACAGAAAGCGGGGAAAAGAATTTAGCGGTTCCGTTGGTAGGAAGGATATGGTTTGGTCCGGCGAAATAATCGCCCAGTGGCTCGCTTGCATATTCTCCGATAAAGATAGCTCCTGCATTGCGGATCTTGGTCATCACTTCAAATGGATTTTTTGTCTGGATTTCCAAATGCTCGGATGCGATCTCATTTGCCACGTCGATCACATCTTCCATCGTATCGGCAAGCAGAATATATCCGTAATTATCCAGAGATTTGGAAATGATCTCTGCTCTTGAAAGTTCTTTTAAGAAACCATCTACCTGATCGGATACCTCATGTGCCAACTTTTCACTTGTCGTAACAAGAATTGCGGAAGCGAGCTCATCATGCTCTGCCTGGGAAAGCAGGTCTGCCGCAACATATTTCGGATTAGCTGTCTCATCTGCCACAACCAGGATTTCACTTGGTCCTGCAATGGAATCAATGCTGACATGACCGTAAACTGCTTTCTTTGCAAGTGCGACATAGATATTTCCAGGTCCTACGATCTTGTCAACCTTCGGGATACTCTCTGTTCCGTAAGCAAGGGCTGCAATTGCCTGTGCACCGCCGACCTTGTAGATCTTATCCACACCGGCTTCTTTGGCTGCAACCAGAGTATTCGGACTTACTTTTCCATTTTTTCCAGGAGGCGTTACCATGATGATCTCATCCACACCGGCAACCTTTGCCGGCATCACATTCATCAGTACCGAAGACGGATAAACTGCCTTTCCTCCCGGCACATACACGCCGACTCTGTGAAGCGGAGTGATCTTCTGCCCAAGAATGGTTCCGTCCGGTTTACTGTCAAACCAGCTGTTCTGACGCTGTTTTGCATGATAACTTTCGATATTGTCTTTTGCTTTGCGGATGACTGTAAGAAGTGTATCATCAACCTGCGCATATGCTTCTTCAATTTCTGCATCTGTGACTTCAATCGTATCTGCAGTAAGCTCTGCCCCATCAAATTTGGCAGTGTATGCAAAAACTGCCGCATCTTTTTCTTCTTTTACTTTATCTAAAATTTCTTTTACGCTTGCCTCATACTGTCCATAATTGTTCGGACTTCTTTTCAGCAGATCTTCCAGCAGATTTTTCTTTGTATCGCTGTTCAGCTTTTGTATTCTCATGTGCATTAAGCCTCCCTTTTTAATATACTTCTGAGTTTATAAAGAAGTTCCTTGATCCTGTCATTTTCCAGACGCATGCTGACCGGGTTTACGATCATACGCGCTGATAACGGGCAAACCTCATCGAGAACTACAAGTCCGTTCTCCTTCAGGGTGGATCCGGTTTCCACGATATCCACGATCACCTCTGAAAGGCCAACGATCGGTGCAAGTTCAATCGAACCGTTCAATTTGATAATCTCTACCGTCTGGTGTCTGGTATTATAAAAATAATCCTTTGCAATATTCGGATATTTTGTTGCCACGCGGATCAGTTCGTGATTCTCCAGATATTTTTTCGCATCTGCCGGTCCGCATACGCACATCCTGCATTTACCAAAACCAAGATCCAGTACCTCATGTACCTTCTTTCCCGCTTCTAGAATCGTGTCTTTTCCGACCACGCCGATGTCCGCCGCACCATATTCTACATAGGTCGGTACATCCGGTCCCTTCGATAAGAAAAATTTGAGTTTTAATTCTTCATTCACAAAAATCAGCTTTCTGGAATCTTTATCTTTCATTTCCTCACAGGTGATCCCCAGTTCTTCCAGAAGCTCCAGTGTCTGTTTTGCGAGCCGCCCCTTACAGAGCGCAAATGTCAAATATCTTGTGTCTTTCATCGTCTCACCCCTACCCTACAATTTTCTCTTCGCCGGTCATCAGGTTCACCATCTGCACATCTCCTTTGCTGCGAAGATACAGCATGCTTCCTGCAAGACTGCGTTTTCCATAATCCACATAGAATTCCAGCGACTTATCCGATGCTTTCTGAAGGATCTGGGTATTCTTGTCCTTCCCTCTGAATTCCATGGCAAGCTGGATTGCATCCTTCAATCGTTCTTTATCATATAAGATCAGGGAACTCTTCTCGCCACTTGAGATCTGGATCTTCTGGCGGGAAAGTGCGCTCATCAGTTCATCTACTACGATTGCAAAACCGATCGCCGGCTCTTCTTTTCCAAACTTTTCAACCAGGTGGTCATAACGTCCGCCTTTTACAATGGCATCCCCGGTCCCAAAAGTGTATCCCCGGAAGATAATACCGGTATAATATCCGTAAATTCCGCTCATGCTCAGATCAAACGTAATATACTGTTCCATTTTGTAGACAGATAAGATCGCGTAGATTTTTTCGAGACGCCGGATTGCTTTCATCGCTTTTTTGCTTGGCGCTACCTTTTTCGCCTCCTCCAGGATCTCCACACCACCGACCATCTCTGAAAGTGCAGAAAATGCTTTTCTTGACACCGGTTTTGCATCAGCCTCTTCTAAAAGTTCGTCTGCACCGAAAAAGTTCCGGTTGTTAATCAACTCACGCAGACGTTCTTCTGTCTCATCATCAATCTCGGATTCCTCGATCAGACTCTGGAAAAAGTCTACATTTCCTATACTGATCTGAAATTCTTCCAGTCCGGCATTCTTCAGACAGTCAATGACAAGTGCCAGCATCTCCGCATCAGCATCCGCCGCATCCAGTCCGATCATCTCCGCGCCCATCTGGGTACTTTCCTTTAATCGTCCCTGATAACTGGAATGATTGATAAATGTATTCCCCACATAGCAAAGCCTTGCCGGGAGCTCATCATCCTTAAATAAAGTTGCCGTCGCACGTGCGATCTGCGGAGTGATATCCGGTCTTAACACCAGTGTGTTGCCGTCTCTGTCAAAAAATTTATATAATTCCCTTGAAGGAATGGTTCCGATCTCTTTTCTGAATACATCAAAATATTCATACATAGGAGTCTGGATATCATGATATCCGTACAAATGCAGAGTCTTATGAAGTCGGTTCTGAAGTGCCAGCTTTTTGGCGCATTCTTCATGATAAATGTCTCGGACCCCTTCGGGTGTATGTAATAACTGCTCCATAGATTGTAACTCCTCTTTTTTGTTTATTTGTCACTTTAGCATGTTACCATATTAAAACGTGACCTTGTTGTATTATACGAACTTTGACGCAGCTTGTCAAGCCTGCACACTCAGAAGTTCTATCCTGCTAATCTCTTCTCCATGTTTCTTATCTTTCTTCCCGGTGATCCAGATCCTTCTGGAGCATCTCCAGATACGGAACGAATACGCCCTGCCTTAGCTGCATAAAATATTCCTCATCCAGTTCTTCAAAGCGTACGCTTTTCCGTCCGCCCTGCTTCATCCGCTCCCAAAACACTTCTATTTCTTCAAAACGCATGTAATAAAGCAGGTTTTTTGTACTGTAATAGATAAGAAAAAAGGAAATTCCATCCTGTTTTTCAAAATCCCGCATAAAGTTCATCTGGTGTTCATGGATATTGTGTAGTGGAAAGGTATCCATACTGCACTCTTTTGCGTCAAAACATACGGGAATTCCCTGTACTGCTCCAATATAATCGACCGTACTGCGCTGGTCAAAATAGGCAAGCGTGATCTGGCGGTGATCTTTGTCCATTCGTACCGGAGTGATCGGTGTCGGGATTTTCTGAATGAGCGCCAGTCCCTGCTGCTGATAGCGTTCATTCGTCCGGTTAATAAAATCCTCCAGGGTTGAACCTCTTAGCCCTCTTGAATTCCAGGTTCCCATTCTAATCCTTCTCCTTTTATGATGGTTGTAAATCCTTCCGGAAGAGGCGCGGTAAGCTCCTTTTCCGATACCTTTGCAAGCGCATCCTCTCTTTTCGGGAACTGCATTTTCCATGCATGTAAAAGTTGATATTTTAACGCATATTTTTTCCGGAAAATAGAATTGACCTTTGGATTACCATACTTGCTATCCCCGATGATCGGATGACCGGTCGAAGACAGATGTGCACGGATCTGATGGGTCCGTCCCGTGATCAGATGCACCTTCAGAATCGTCTGCTGACCATTATCCGCAAGCGGAATATACTCTGTGGCTATCGGCTTTGCCTCGCCTTTTGCTTCTTTCAGAATTTTCACCTGATTGGTCATCTCATTTTTCAGAAGATATCCTTCGATCTTCTGACGGTCTTTTATCACCCCATCCACGATCGTGAGATAATATTTTTTCACGGTCCTGTCTCTTAAAATCTCGCTGAGCTGCTGTAATCCCGCAAGGCTTTTCCCTGCGGTTACAAGACCACTGGTATTCCGGTCCAGGCGGTTACAGACAGATGGGCGGAAAGTAGCAAGCTCAGCTAGTTTCAGATCGCCTTTTTTCAGCAGATAAGCGATCATATATTCATTCAGGGAAAGGTCAGACGGTGCTGCTTTCTGAGAAAGCATGCCTGATGGTTTGTTCAGGATCAGAATATCCGGATCCTCATAGATTACCGACAACCGGATGCTGCTTTTCATTGCCCGTGCAAGATCTGCCGGAAGCTGCTTTTCTGCTCCCGGTGCTCCTGCGAATTTCTGCCAGGTATCATCTGAGAGAAATACTTCAACCAGGTCTCCTTTTGTCAGTTTTTCATTTCCCTGCGCTTTTTTCCCGTTTAACTTGATGTTCTTTTTCCGCAGCATCTTGTAAACAAAGCTCATCGGCGCATTACTTAAATATTTTCCAAGAAGCTTGTCCAGACGCTGTCCTGCTTCATTTGACGAAACGGTTATTTTCTGCATGCTTTTAATTCCTCCTGCCTTTTACAGTGAAATGTCCAGAAGGAGTCCTTTGATCATCTCTTCGTGTTTTCTTGTATCCTGCTGTTCTACAGAAGCAATGTTGTTCATTCCCTCGGCGCGGGTCAGAAATGCTTTGTAATCATGGAAAAGCTTGACCACCACCTTGTCGAACTGGTTCTGCTTCATAATGGATTTGATATGCTTTGCGGCATAGTCCACATCCACTTTTTTCACCGGCACATAGCCACAGATCGTATTGTTGTAAATTGCAACAGCTGCTACCGGCATTGCCTTTTTCTCACTGGTGATCACAAGATCGTATGCAACGGTAAGTTCTTCGGTGACAGCCGAGATTTCAAGCTCAGTTGCCTCATCAATGGAATCATGCGGCATGACCATGATCAGATTGACCAGGATCCGGCTTGCCGGAAGACATCCGAGTACCGCTACTACAGTGAGCAGATTGAGCTTTGTCTTTGTTGTTACATAACCGGCGATCATCAGTGCGGCAACCAGTCCAAAAGAGACAACAGCTTCCAGTATCAATAATCGTTTTCTTCTGCGCAGATAACCTGCATCTCCTTTTTGTATCTTCATCTTGTCTTTCGCTTACTCCTTCGTTATTTTCTCTATCATTGACATGGCTTTTAAGATCATTCCATGCGGAAGTACTTTGGTTGCAGCTTCTGCCCCTTTCATTGCCGTGCCATATACAGAAACCTCTTTTTTGTATTTGGCATCAATAAGCGCCTGCTTTACAACCTGTACCGGATCTGCCATCACAGCCTCTTTCATGCCACCGGGCAACTTCCCTGACACTTCAAAAAACGGGGTGTCCACAGGTCCCGGGCAGACCGCTGTGACGAAGATTCCTTTTTCCTTAAGTTCAGCTGCAAGGCTTCTTGAAAAGCTCAGTACATACGACTTTGTCGCTGCATAAACTGCGAATTTTGCCTGCGGGCAAAAAGCTGCTGCGCTTGCCAGGTTGATGATCCTGGTTCCTTTATGCATCCAGGGCAGACAGGTACAGGTCATTTCGGTCAGTCCCCGGCAGTTCAGGTCGATCATGCGGAGCTGAAGTTTCTTGTCTTCCTTTGCAATCTCCTCTACTGTCCCGGTTTTTCCGAATCCTGCTGCATTGACTAGCATACGGATATCAGGATTCTGATTCTCCAGTCGGTTTTTCACCTGCTTGTATACCAGATCCTCTTCCATGTCCCCTGCAAAGATCCGGATATAGGTCTTGTGGCTTTTCTTGATCTCTTCCAGTTTCTTTTCACTGCGGGCAATCACCCAGATTTCGTCCAGTTCCCTGTAAAAACGTTCAATCTGTCTGACAAATTCTTTTCCCATGCCGGAGGATGCCCCGGTAACAATCGCAATCTTCATAAGCGGTTCTCCTTTCTCCTGTGACTACTTCCGTTTGTGTACATTACGGATGGATTTCTTTTTCTGCGGTCTTGACGAGGACTCACCTCTGCCGTTTCCTGTAGATGCAGGCTTTGTATTCTTATGCCCTGCATTTGAATTTTTATAATTTCCGTTTGTCTTTCCTGGATTTTTGTTATTTCCATTCGGGTTTTTGCTCTTTCGGTCCGTACCGCCATGAGTTCCGCCATGGTTTCTTCCGCTGTATCCATTCTTCTCCTGCGTTTTTTCCGAATGAAGCTTTCTCGGACGGATCAGACATTTTTCATCGAAGCCTACCAGATCCATACGGTCCGCAATTCGCAGTGCCTCCATGACCAGATCATAATTTTTCGGGTTCCGGTACTGGATCAGTGCTCTCTGCATCGCTTTTTCATGCGGATTCTTCGGCACATACACCGGCTTCATCGTCCGCGGATCTACACCGGTATAATACATACAAGTGGAAATCGTAGACGGTGTCGGGTAGAAATCCTGTACCTGCTCCGGCATATAACCGAGATCCCGCAGGTATTCGGCAAGCTTTACCGCTTCTTTCATAGTAGAACCCGGATGGGACGACATCAGATACGGAACCAGGTACTGTTTAAGTCCAAGCCTTTTATTGATCTCTTCGTATTTGTGGGTAAAACGTTCATAAACCGCATTTTCCGGCTTGCCCATCATCTGAAGAACTGGGTCTGCTACATGCTCCGGTGCAACTTTCAGCTGACCGCTGACATGATACTGACACAATTCTCTGAAAAACGTGTCATCCGGATCCGCCAGCAGATAGTCAAACCGGATACCGGAACGGATAAATACTTTTTTGACTCCAGGTATCTTTCTGAGATCCCTGAGAATGCTTAAGTATTCTTTATGATCTGCGATCAGATTTTTACACGGCTTTGGAAAAAGACACTGTTTGTTCGTACATGCCCCGTATTTTAACTGTTTCTTACATGCCGGCGCACGGAAGTTCGCGGTCGGTCCGCCTACATCATGAATATATCCTTTGAATTCCGGATCCTCCGGAAATGTCTTTGCTTCAGCGATCAGTGATTCCTTACTTCGTGTCTGAATGATCCTTCCCTGATGGAATGTCAGTGCACAAAAACTGCAGCCTCCAAAACATCCCCTGTTGCTGATCAGACTGAATTTGATCTCCCGGATTGCCGGAACTCCACCTGCCGTCTCATAAGATGGATGGTAGGTCCGCATGTAAGGAAGTGCGTAGACATCATCCATCTCCTGCCGGGTCAGCGGTTTTGCCGGAGGGTTCTGTACCACATACAGATGATCCGAATAGGGCTCAACCAGCCGCTTTCCGGAAAATGGATCTGTGTTGCAGTACTGTCTGTAAAAGCTTTTGGCGTACAGAAGCTTATCTTTTTTCATCTCTTCATACGGTTCCAGAATCTCTGCATCATACACACTGTCCAGATTCTTGACCTTACAGACCGTTCCATCGATATAAGTAATGTCCTTGATATCCAGTCCGGCATTCAGTGCCTCTGCAATATCTTGAATACTAAGTCCACTATCTAACGCCTCTGCAATCTCAATGATCGAGCGTTCGCCCATTCCATAAGAAACCAGGTCTGCACCCGAATCCAGAAGAATGGAACGCTTAAGCTGGTTGGACCAGTAATCATAATGTGCAAGTCTCCTAAGACTCGCCTCGATACCACCCAGAATGATTGGTGTCTTCTTATATGTCTGACGGATCAGATTGCCGTACACAATGACTGCCCGGTCAGGGCGAAGCCCCATTTTCCCTCCGGGAGAATAGGCGTCTGTACTCCGG
>ERZ835080.762-NODE-762-length-31608-cov-3.116312_pt1 | contig 31608 bp, 31 predicted proteins | sample MGYA00519688_ERZ835080 | MGnify/ENA primary metagenome ERZ835080 (study PRJEB31850, sample SAMEA3708770) | human gut metagenome | biome: human gut; feature: human-associated habitat; material: faeces | place: China | collected 2014 ... | reverse complement strand
CGTCCGGCGCGCTCCTGTTTGAAAATCGCCATTTTTCCCAAGTCAAGAGCCGAAGAAAATCCCCGAAAAACACCCCTATTGCGTGACAGAGCCGCAGAAAGGATAAGCCTATGAGAACAGGACCTACCAAGCAGGAAAAGACCACCGAAATCTATTTTGACGAGAAAGACCCCACCATCTTCATCCGCACCCCCATCTAACGCGTTAGATACTATATCTCTCACTCTACCCGATAGATGCGTTAGATAGTCAGTTTGCGTCAATGATGATGAGATGACGCGGAAAATGAGGCGGACGCGCTGCTCCCTACTCCTGCGGCACCTTGCCGGTAGTGAGAATCTGCTCCAGCTGAGCCTCGTCCAAAACGGGCACACCCAGGCCCTCCGCCTTGGTGAGCTTGGAGCCCGCCTTGGGGCCCGCTACCAGGTAACTGGTCTTTTTAGAAACCGAACCCGTCACCTTGGCACCCAGCGCCTTAAGGGCCGCTCCAGCCTCGTCGCGCGTGCGAAGCTCCAACGCTCCGGTGAGCACAAAGGTAAGGCCCTCGAGCGGGTGCTCCGCCGCCAGATCCGCGTCCACGCCGGTCTGCTGGGCCACGCGCGCCGCGGCGGCGCCCAAATCCTCCTCAAGCGAAAGGCCTGCGTCGCGCAAGCGCTGCAAGACCTCCAGGTTCTCAGGGACCGCCAAGAACTGCTTGACGCTGGCAGCGATCTTGGGGCCGATGCCCTCGCAGCCGGCGATGTCCTCCTCGCTTGCCTGCACCAGCGCGTCGATGGTAAGGAAGCGCTGCGCCAGCACCTCGCCCACGGACTTGCCCACGTGGCGGATGCCCAGCGCGAACAGCACGCGGCCCAGCGGCTGCTGCTTGGATTGGTTCAGCTGGTCTATGACCTTGGCGGCGATAGTGGGGCCCACAGGGATGGGGTCGCCCGCAGCCACGCCCTTCTTGGCGTTGGAGGTTGCGTAGGTACGGCCCGTGTCCAGCGCGGCGACGGTGTCGACATCAAGCTGGTAGAAGTCCGCGACGTCATGCACCAGCCCGGCCTCGACCAGCTTATCGACCAGCTCCTCGCCCACGCCGTCAACGTCCATGCAGCCGCGGCTAACCCAGTGGATCAGGCGCTCTTTGAGCTGTGCGGGGCAATCCAGCGACACACAGCGGTAGGCCACTTCGCCGTCCTCATGCACCACGGGGCTTCCGCAAGCGGGGCACTCGGTGGGCATGTCCCACTCAACCGAATCGGGCCAGCGCTTATCCAGCACCGGACCCACCACCTCGGGGATCACGTCGCCCGCTTTATGGACGATGATGGTATCGCCCACACGGACGTCCTTGCGGCGGATCTCATCGATGTTGTGCAGCGTGGCGCGGGCGATGGTCGAGCCGGCGACGGTCACCGGGTCGAACTCCGCCACAGGGGTAAGCACGCCGGTACGACCCACCTGGATGCGAATCTCGCGCAGCACGGTGGTCTTCTCTTCCGGCGGGAACTTAAACGCGATGGCCCAGCGCGGCGCGCGGGCGGTGAACCCCAGGTCGCCCTGCTGGGTGAAGCTGTCGACCTTTACCACTACGCCGTCGATGTCATAGTCCAGGTCGCTGCGGTGCGCCAGGGCGTCCGCGCAGAATTGATGAACGGCCGCGGGCGTGGTGCAGCGGGACACGTTGGGGTTGACGGAAAAGCCGGCTCTACGCAGCCAGTCGAGAAACTCGTGCTGAGAATCCACGTGCAGCGGCGCAGTGTCCGCGATGGCGTAGATGAACGTAGCGAGGTCGCGCTTAGCCGTGACCTTGGGGTCCTTTTGGCGCAGGCTGCCGGCTGCCGCGTTGCGGGGGTTGGCGAAGGGGTCGCGGCCCTCGGCGTCGGCCTCGTCGTTGAGACGCATGAAGCTGCCCTTGGGCATATAGACCTCGCCACGTACCTCGATGGGCGTGGAGCGATCCGCAGCCATGTGCTCCAGCGCTGCCTCGGAGAGGTGCATGGGCACGTCCTTGATGGTACGAACGTTCAGCGAAACGTCCTCGCCGGTGGTGCCATCGCCGCGCGTCGCCGCGCGCACGAAGGCGCCGTCTTGATACGTGATGGCCACACCCAGGCCGTCGATCTTAAGTTCGCAGGTATACGCGACGTTGCCGGCGCCCAGTGCGGCCTCCGTGCGGTCGAGCCACTCATCCAGCTCTTCCAGGTTCATGGCATCATCCATGGAATACATGCGCGCCATGTGCGTGACGGGTGTGAACTGCTCAGCGTCCACAAAACCGCCCACGCGCTGCGTGTAAGAGGAAGGAGTCACCAAATCGGGATACGCGGCCTCGATCTGCTGGAGTTCCACCAGCAGCTTGTCGAACGCCGCGTCCGTGATCTCCGGGGCGTCCAACGCATAATAGCGATACGCGTGGTAGTCGAGCAGGTGGCGAAGCTCCGCCGCACGCTCCGCTGCCTGAGCGCGGTCGTCTTGCCGAGCGGGCGCCGGCGCGGCCCCGAAAGCCACCCACTGCGCCTGAGACGCATCGCCCATCGCCAAATCACCGAACAAGCTCTGCTGGTCTGCCACGTGTGCCTCCTTGGTACCTGTTTTCAACCCTTACAGGTTACCATCACGCGCAGACGATGGCGCACCAACCGACGGCTTCCCTCAAATTGACCCCTCAAATTAGGAACAGGCACTTTTTGGGGCGCGGTCCGCCCGCAGCATGGAGCGCCGCCAGGCAAAATGCGCTTCAGGCACTCGACTCCGTCGACGCGCGCCCCGAACACGCATGATTCCATCTATGGAGCGCGTTTTTCGTACTCGTTTCGCAAAAGTCAAAGTAGAGCTGGCTATTCGGAATTAAATGCCCAGGTACAGATTTGGTACCTCACCGATATACTTTCACTTTCTCCAAGGTTGTACGAAAAACGCGTCCCACGGATTCTCTTAACCTCGCCGGATGCCACATGCTGCGCATCACGTCACCGGCTTCGATAGGCTGCGACGGCTACGGCAGGTTGCGACGGCTATGACGCCATACGCACGACCAACAGCGGGATAAGTGTCGCCGCCACAACAAACCCCCAGGTGAGGCCTATGAACAATGACCAATGAGGCAGCAGGCAGTGCCAGATAAAAGTCTGCGGCAGCTTCGCGCCCGGTCGATACCCTTCAAGGAACGCCGCGATTTCAAGCATATTGGAAAGCTCGCGCTCCCGCTTGATGCGGCCCATCTTCATCGCGAACACCGATGCCGGAATGAGGACGGCGAACCGCACCAGATTCTCGACCCGGCTGATCGGATACGCCTGATTCCACGGGAGAAACTCATACGCCAGCGTCGTCACGATGAGGCCGATAAGCACCTCGACGAGAAGCGCCGCATTTAGCGCAAGCGCGAGCACGATCGTCCTGCGCTGCCGAGCGGTCTGCTCGAGATACTCCTCGGAGCGAGCGTCCAGCAGCGCGTCGAGCGAAATGCCGAACACGGCCGAGAGCAACTTCACGCTCTCGACGTCCGGCAGCGTCTTACCGTTCTCCCAGTTGCCCACCGACTGGCGCGTGACAAACGCGGCGGCAGCCAACTCGCCTTGCGTCATACCCGCTCGCTCGCGGCATGCACGAATCCGAACGCCAATCCTCTTTGCAACGTCCATGAGCGCCTCCCCGTACTCGGCACGGGCAACGTCAGGACGATTATCCCCCGCGCACGAGCGGAATCGCGCATCACGTATGTCAAAGGTGTTTTGCACCCCGTATCTCATCTGGCCGACTTGCATATCACGCTGCTCGACGCCCCCCTTTGAACAAAGCCGCCACTAAAAAACGTCCCCGGATCTCTCCGGAGACGTTTTCTACATACGATATGCGAGGAGCACGAAAAGTATTGCTTCTCTATGCGCCTTCTGCCGCGGTCTCGGAATCGGCCTCCGCAGCAGCACCAGCGGCCTCTTCGGCCTCCGCCTCGGCGCGCGCCTCGCGGCGATCAGCGAAGTTGTTCACGCCCGCGCAGATGCACAGGGCGAGAGCCGCGCCGCCGCCGATGATGGCGAGCAGGATGGGCGGGACGCCAACCATGATGAAAGGATCGGTCATCTTCAATCCCCCCTTACACAAACAATCCGCCGGCGATGCCCGCGACGCCCGTGAAGGCAAGCGCCATCAGCGAAGCTGTGATCAGCGTGATGGGCAGGCCGCGAAGCGCATGGGGAACCAAGCGCTCGTCGATGCCGTTACGGACAAAGGCGAACAGGACGACGGCCAAGAACAGACCAAAGCCCGCACCGACGGAAGCGCCGAGGGCGGACGAGAAGGTCATGGTATCCGCCATGGCGCCCTGGGAAAGCGGCACGGCCAAAACGGCCGCGTTGCAAGCCAAAATGGTGCAGGCGCGCAGAATGCGGGTACGCTCCTCGGAAGACTTGCCCGCGCCCATGATGGTGCCGCCCACAAAGATGGCGCCGGTGCTGGCGAGCACGCAGCCAAGGGGAGCAAGATAGGACACGCCCCAAGGCAGCAGGAAACCCGCGTAAAGCGGCCAGCAGATAACGCCGGCAACCGCTACGGAGATACCCAGAAGACCGCCCATGCGAATGGCATCCTGCGGGCGCTGGGCGACCAGAATCACGGAAACCATGGCGATCAGCTGCGCGAAGACGATGTTGTTATCGAACGAAGCGGTGAACAGAGCGTTGAGGAATTCCATTAGCGCTCACCCTCCTTAGCAGCTGCGGACTTGGCGCGCACGTCGCAGATGGACTGAACAAAGGTGGCAACCAGGGCCAAGACCAGCAGCGAGCCGGCGGGCTTACCGAAGATGGACAAGGGAGAAGCGGCGAGCTCGGGCATGGTAAGGCCAAAGACCTCGCCCGTGCTGAGCATGCCGTTGATGAAGCCCACAAAGACAAGAGTCGCGAAAGCGCACACGGCGGCGAAGGCGGCGGTGCCAAGCGAAGACTTGGAAGCCGGCTGTGCGGAGAAGCCCTCACGAGCGACAAAGGCCACTGCCATGGCGTTTACGCAGGTAAGCGGCAGATAGATGCCCAAGGCCTCGTGCACGGCGGGCTCGACCACGCGCACGGCGAAGCTCACCAGCACAGAAACCATGGCACCAGCAAGCAGCGTCACGGGCAGATAGGAGAACGCGCCGGTAAAGCGACGGGTCACAGGAGCGATCAGCGCCATAGCGAGGATGGCGACGGCGGTCGCGATGCCGATGGCGGCACCGTTGACAACGGAGGTAGCCACAAAGAGGCCCGGCAGGGCTGCGGCGGTGACCACAAAGGTGGGCGTGCGGACAAAGTCGGCGATGCGCTCGTCCTGCTCGCGGATAACGTTCTGGTTCAAAGCCATCTTACTTGCCTCCCATCTGCGCATACGCCTCGAAGGCGATGTTGAGGTCGGCGACGATAGCCTTAGCGGTAAAGGTCGCGCCGGAGACGCCGTCGACCTTGGTCTCGCCGCTGGCGGGCTCCTCGACCGTAAGCACGCCGGAGGCGTCCAGGTCGGTAAAGGTGCCGAAATAGTCCTCGGTCAGAGCGTTGGTACCGATACCATCGGTCTCGTCCTCGGCGACAACCTGGATACCGGCGACCTTGCCGGCAGACGTGATGCCGACCATAACCTCGACGTCGCCGTGGTAGCCCTTGGAGGCGACATCGAAAACGTAATCGCCGGAATCGGTCTTATACACAGAGACAAGACCCTCGACGGCGGGGGCGGATACCTTCTCAAAGGTGGCATCCGGGAACAGCAGCGCGCGCTGGGCGCCGCCCTTGGATTCATCGAGCTTGGCGTCGGCCTCGGCGAAGGCATCGGTCATGCCCCAGTGAACCGCAGCGGTCACGCCGCCGCACACCAGCGTGGCGACCAAAATGAGCGCGAGCGTGTAGAAGGCGCCGTTGCGATGGCGCGAAAGCCAGGAGTTAGACGAGGGCATTCTTCACACCTCCCACCGGACGGGGACGGGTATAGCGATCGATCAGCGGCACGAACATGTTCATGAACAGGATCGAGAAGGCAACGCCTTCGGGAGCGGCGGCGAACAAGCGCACCAAGGAGGTGATGAGGCCGCAACCGATACCGAAGATGATCTTGCCCTTGGGCGTCATCGGGGTGGTGGTGTAGTCGGTCGCCATAAAGAAGGCGCCAAGGGCCAAACCACCGGAGAGCAGCTGGAAGACCACGTCCTCGCCAGCAAGGCCCATGATGACGGCAACGGTGCCGATGAAGGGCAGGGTCGCCCATGCGTCGACCACCTTGATGGCCAGCAGGAACAGATAACCGGCGAGCAGGGTGATGATGCAGGTCTCGCCCAAAGCGCCGGCATGGTTGCCCAGCAGCATGTCCATGATGCTGTAGGGGTTGGACTCCATCGCCAGCGGAGTGGCGCCGGTGATGGCGTCAAGCGGCTTGCCGGCGACGTCCGGGTAGGAGGACAGGGCGCTGGGCAGCGCGACCATCACGAAGATGCGCGCGGCGACCGCGGGGTTGGCAAAGTTGTTGCCGATGCCGCCGAACATCATCTTGACGACGACGATCGCGAACGCGGTGCCCAGGACGGCAACCCAAAACGGGCAGGTCGCGGGCAGGGTGAAGGCGAACAGCATAGCAGTGACCACGCAGGACATATCGCCCGCCGTGGACTCGCGATGCATGATGGCGCAGCACAGGTGCTCGCTCACCAGGGCGGTTGCGATGCACACCAGCACCAGCAACGGGGCGCCCAGGCCGTAGAGCCAGGTGGCGGCGATCAGCGTGGGTACCAGCGCCAGGCAGACGGCGCCCATGATCTTGAACGTGGATGCGCTGCCATGGAAGTGCGGGGAATCCTCAAAGATGAGATTCATACGTTACGCCTCCTTCGCAGGTTGGGTGAGGCGCGCGACCTCGCCACGATAGACTGCCTTGCCCTCGCGGATCGAGGCGGTGATACGCCTGTGGGCAGGGCAGGTGAACGCGCAGGAGCCGCACTCCATGCAGTTCATGACGGCGAGCTCGTCCAGCTCCACCGCATCATGACGACGGCTGGCGGCGTCGAGCGCGTAGGGCATGAGGCCCAGCGGGCACACACGCACGCAGCGGCCGCAACGGATGCACGGGGATTCCTCGGGCAGCTCCGCCTCCTTGTCGAGGCATAGGATCGCGTTGTTCGCCTTCAGGATGGGGCAGTCGATGTTGGTGATGGTGCGGCCCATCATAGGTCCGCCCATGATGATCTTCTTGGGATCCTTCACCAGGCCGCCCGTGGCCTCGATAACGTCGCGAACGCTCATGCCCAGGGGCACGCGGTAATTGCCGGGGTTGGCGACGCAATCGCCCGCAAGGGTGATGGTACGGCGAACCAGGGGCACGCCGTAGCGGAAATACTCCTCGACGCGGGAAACCGTGGTGACGTTGAGCACCAGGCAACCAGCATCGATGGGCAGGCCGCCGGCGGGGACGGCACGGCCGGTCGTGGCTTCGATCAGGACCTTCTCGCCGCCAGCGGGGTACTTGGTGGGGACCATGAGGACCTCGACCAGGTCGGAAACACCCTTCTCGGCAATCGCCTTGTTGAGGGACTCGACAGCCTCGGGCTTGTTGTCCTCGACGCCGATGACCACGGCGGGAATCTCGAGCGCGCGCGAGATGCGGACCACGCCGTCGATCACGCGCTCGGCGTGCTCGATCATCTGACGGTAGTCGCTGGTGATGTAGGGCTCGCACTCCATGGCGTTAACGACCACAAACTCGAACTTCTTGCCAGCGGGCGCCTGCATCTTGAACCACGTGGGGAACGAGGCGCCGCCCAGACCAACCACTCCGGAATTGCGGACGCAGGCGATGAACTCGTCCTTGGTGGTGTAGGTGGGGACCTCGAGCGCGGGGTCGTTTTCCATCTTGCCGTCCGAGGTGATCTCGACTACGGGCGCGGTGGCGCCGGTGGGAAGCTTCTCGGTGGCAACGGAGGTGACCGTACCGGAAACGCTCGCATGGATGGGGGCGTAGAGACCCTCGCCCGTTCCGATCAGCGTACCGATGTAGACGTGGTCTCCTACCTCGACGCACGGGGTGCACGGGGCACCGATGTGCATGTTCAGCGGGATGCGAACCTTACTTGGGGGTTCGATCCACGTGCAGGGACAATCCCGCGTGTCCTTGCACTGGGGCGGATGGACGCCGCCCAGCGTCTTATGAAGAGAGAACATTACTCCCCTTTCGCTCCTCTTCCTCTTCTGTTCCGCCGCAGCGAGCTGTTGCAGAACAGCAATGTCCAACCTTCTATTCTAGATGCTTTTCTTCATCATTTAAACACGTACTATTATTCGAGAATTAGAATAATGCCTTAAAAGAAAAAGAACTCGCTCGATACAGCCGTACCAAGCGAGTTCTTTGGCGATTATCTTTCTTGATGCGCAACCTTGCGCTTACTGTTTGCGGGCGAGGATTAGCCCAGGTTGTCACCCATTCCCATACCGTTGCTAGAACCGCGGCCCATAAGCTCTTCCAGATACTGGAGGAATTCCTCCTCGGTCATGGAGTTGCCGGAGGCGTCGCCCTGCGAGTTGTCCTGCTGGTCGGTCTGCAGGGCCTCATCGGAACCAAGCGTGACCTCAACCTCCTGCCCCTTGGAGTCGCGAACCACGGTGAGGGTCACCTTGTCACCCACCTCATGTTCGCGCAGGGCAATGATCAAACCGTCTGCAGAGGTCACCTGTTCGCCATCGATCTTAGTGATGATGTCGTTCTCCTGAATGCCGGCATCTGCCGCAGGACCGCCGTCGCTTACCGCAACCACCAGAGCGCCCTCGGTGGCACCCAGGTTATTGGCGCGAGCACTCAGCGCATTCACCGAGGTAAGGCTGACGCCAAGGTACGGATGCACGGGGGTCTTGCCGTCGATGATCTGGCTGGCGATGTTGATGGCGTAGTTGACCGGAATTGCAAAGCCAACGCCCGAGCTGGAACCAGAATAGGACTCGATGATGGAGTTGATGCCGATAAGCTCGCCGTTATCATTCACCAGCGCGCCGCCGGAGTTGCCGGGATTGATGGCGGCATCCGTCTGGATCATGTTGGCGTAGATGGAGGTACCGCTGGTAGAGGGCAGCGCAGTGGAGCGGTACAGGGCGCTCACGATGCCGGTGGAAACGGACTGCTCGTTACCAAAGGGGCTGCCGATAGCCATAACCCATTCGCCCACGGACAGGTCATCGGAGTCGCCGATCTCGATAGGGGTCAACTTGCTGGAGTCGACGTCCTTAAGACGGATAACGGCCAGGTCGCTCGAAGAGTCCTCGCCCACCAGCTCCGCCTCGTAGCTCTCGCCGCCCATGGAGACAACCAGCTCCGTCGCACCCTCGATCACGTGGTAGTTGGTGAGGACGTTGCCATCCGTATCCAGCACCACGCCCGAACCCACACCGGAGCCTTCGCTGGTAGTGGTGCTGATGGAGACCACAGAGGGCTGCGCTTTGGCGGCGACAACCTCCGCCAGCGTGGTGTCCTCCGCGTCGATCTCGATGTTTTGCTTAGAAGTGTTGCCCGTCGCCTGAACATCCGAGTCGGTGATTTTAAAAGCGCCGGACATGACGAGCGCGATCACCAGCACCGCGCCCACAACCAAGCCGCCAAACGACGCCAAAAAGACCGGAGCCTTCTTGGTCTTGGTCTTCACCACGGTGTGCTTTACGGTCTCGGTCGTCGGAGGGACCGCGCCAGGCATAGTGGGGTCCTGCTGCGGAGAGGCCATATGGGTGGTTGGCTGGGCAGGCGTGGGCTCAACCTCGACACGCGGGGCGGAGCCGTGGAAAAAGGAGTCGCTAACGCCTTCGGGGCGCTGTGGGATCTTGTCATCACTCATGGTTGCTTCCTATCTTCAAACCGTTGGGTCAAGAAGTGTTTTACCCCAATGCAGTTCCCCATGCGTGGCAGAACGGAGCACATTAAACGTTTCGCAAGCAGGCTTAAGTAATCCCTTAAGTAAATGGTTGTCCACCATTAAGAAAAGTGGACGAGGGAAAAGAAAAGGAGGGCCAAAAAGACCCTCCTCGACACGGCGCTATGCAGAGCACGGGAGCAACAGGTCGGCACCCGTCAAAACGCTACTCTTTGAACAGGTAGCCCACGCCGCGAACCGTGGTGATATGCGCGGCGATCTGCGGGCCGATCTTGGAGCGAATGCGACGAATGTGCACGTCAACCGTGCGCGTACCGCCGCAATACTCAAAACCCCATACGCGATGCAGCAGCACCTCGCGGCTATAAGCACGGTTGGGGTGCGTAGCCAAGAAAGAAAGCAATGAGTACTCCATCAGCGTGAGGTCGACCGGCTCATCGTCCAGATACACCTGATACGTAGCAAGGTTGATGGTCATGCCGTCAACGGTGAGGATATCATCGCCCGCAAACGGGTCCTCCTCGCCCATAAGGCGGCGGGCGCGGATCTCGAGCTCAAGCTCCGTAGCGCCAGAGCAGATGAAGTCGACGCGTGCGTGGGAGGGAATGCGCAGGCTCGCCAGCGCATCCTCGTCCGCGATCAGCAGCATGGGAATGCTGCCGCGCCCGTCCAACCACTTGGCGATTTGGTCCAGGCGATCGTTGCGCAGGCCGTCCACATCGAGGATCAACAGATCGAAATCATGGGTGGCGTTGGGCGAATCCGGCGTTGCCGCGTACACCTCTACACCCATGGTAGAGGTCAGGGTCCGGGCAAAGTCATGGAAACGCGTAGTACGCGCCATAAAGAGTACGTTCTTCTCGGACATTCGCACCTCCCTTTTTAGTGACATGATAACAAGAACCGCTGGTAGATATATGCGCTATCAGCAGTCAATTTAATTTTTATGTAAAAAACTTTCACTCGTGGCACGGACAGGTCGCCGTTTCGAATAAAAGGGGCCGCACCGCATCGAAACGACGCGGCCCATGACGCTTTCTTTCTTCTATGAAGAAGTGGCTACGAGTTAGCCAGGTAGTGTTTGATCTCCCACTCGGTGATGGTGGACGAGTACTTCTCCCATTCGCCGCGCTTCTTCTTAAGGAAGAACCCGTGGATGTGCTCGCCCAGCGTCTCGCGCATGAAGTCGGAGTTCTCGAAGTAGTCGAGTGCCTCGGCAAGGCTGCGGGGCAGCGGCTGGATGCCATGGCGGCGCAGCTCGGTGTCGCTCAGGCTGGTGAGCGCGCTGGTCGCCTCCTCCGGCAGGGTGAGTCCGCGCTTGATGCCGTCGAGGCCCGCCGCCAGCGTCACCGCGTTGGTGAGATAGGGATTGGCCATGGGGTCGGGCGTACGCAGCTCGATACGGCTTGACTGGTGCTTGCCCGGCTTATAGATGGGGATACGGATCATCGCGGAGCGGTTGCGCAGACCCCAGCTTGCGCAGGTGGGAACAGAGCCGCCACCGGTGACCAGGCGCTTGTAAGAGTTCACCGTGGGGTTGGTGATCGCGGAGATCTCGTTGGCGTGGGCCAAGATACCGGCCATGTAGCTCTTGGCGATGGGCGACAGGTGATACTCGGGGTCGTCCTCGCCCCAAAACACGTTGTTACCGCTCTTATCGAACAGCGACTGGTGCAAGAACATGGCGCTGGAAGGCTCCTTGGCGATGGGCTTGGGCATGAAGGAGGCATGGATGCCCGCCTCGAAGGCTTCCAGGCGAATAACGTGCTTGGCGGTCATGATGGCATCGGACATGGAAAGCGCCTCTGCATGGCGAAGCGAGATACCGTGCTGCGAACGACCGGAAGAATGGAAGGTGTACTCCACCGGCACGCTCATCTTCTCGAGCATGAGAACGGTGGAGCGACGCAGGTCGCGCGCGGAATCGGACGGAGTGAGGTCGAAGTAGCGAACATCGTCCAAAGGCTCGGGCGTGGACTCGTCCGGGAAGTAGTAGAACTCGAGCTCGGTGCCCACGTTCATGATGTAGCCGTCTTTCTCGGCCTTCTTGAACATACGGCGCAGACACTCGCGCGGATCGCCGGCAAAAAGCTTGCGGTCCGGCGTGCACACGTCGCAGAAGATGCAGGCGACCCCGTCATGGCTGGGGCGCCAGGGCAGGACCTGGAACGTGGAGGGATCGGGGAACGCGAGCATATCGGACTCGTCGGGCGTGGTAAAGCCCTCGATGGCCGAGCCGTCGAAACCGATGCCCTCTTCGAATGCGACCTCGAGGTCCTCTGGCGCGATTGCGAAGCTCTTAAGCCTACCGAGAACATCGGTAAACCAAAGGCGAACGAAGCGAATATCGCGTTCCTCGACTGTGCGGAGCACGAAGTCGATGTTCTGCTGCAGGTCCATGGGAAGCCCTTTCATGCTTAAATCCCAACATATAGCTTTTTATATTTGCATAGCTATGTTTCCACTGAGTTACCTGTGGTTGCGGCGCCCCCAACATTGATGCTCCCCCTAAGCAGTCGGCCCCGACCGCCAATTAAATGGAGGCCGGAGCCGTTATCCTTACAATTGCACTGCTGTGAGCGGGGCGCATTATCCCATTCCCAACTCGGGCACCTATCTACAGATGCGCTTTCGTCCTAAATCCCCAGGTAGGAGATAATGCCGGCGACGGCGCGGTTAGCGCCGGCCACAGCATGAACCACCGTCGAGGGACCGCTCACCACATCGCCCGCCGCAAAGACGCCGGACATCATAGTCATGCCGTTCTCGTCCACCTCAAGCAGGCCGCGATCATTGGCGACCAGGGCGTCGGTAGTAAGAACCAGCTTGTCCTTTGCCTGCTGGGATGCAGCGATCACCACGGTATCGCAGCTTACGTGGTCAAGCTCGTCCTCATAGCCAACAACGGCGCCTCCCTCATCAAAAATGGCGGTGCGGAACACCGGTCCGTTGTTATCGATCTCCTGGATAGCCTTGCCATACACCAGCTCCGCGCCGTCCAGCTGGGCGAACTCCACCTCGTCCGAGCTGGCGGAGACATGCTTGGAACGCGCGTAGATGGTGACGTTGCGAGCACCCTGGCGAAGCGCGGTGCGCGCCACGTCCATGGCCACGTTGCCGGCGCCAATGACCGCGACGCTCTGGCCAATCGCCACGCTGGCGGGATCGACCAGGTAATCGATGCCAAAGAACACGTTGCCGCGGGTCTCGCCCGGAATGCCCAGCTTGCGTGCACGCCAGGTACCCGTGCCCACAAACACGACGTCGTAGCCGTCGCGCAGCAAGTCGTCGATACGCAGGGTGCCTCCGATGGTGGTAGAGGGGCGCACGCGCACGCCCAGGTCGCACATCACCTTGCGATAGCGCTGCACCAGCGTGCGCGGCAGGCGAAAGTCCGGAATGCCGTACTCCAGCACGCCGCCGATCTCCGCACGCTGCTCAAACACGGTGACGGCGCAGCCCGCCTGGGCCAGCTTGATGGCCACCGCGATGCCGGCGGGGCCGGAACCAATGACCGCCACGCGCTTGCCGCAGCTGGGAGCCGGCGCAAACTCATGGCGCTCCAGGTAGGTGGTCGAGATATAGTGCTCGATGCTAGAGAAGCTCTACAATGTGAACCCCCATACCAATTCGCTCCTTTCAACTATGCCCGCGACATCAAACGATTCGATGCCGCGGGCATAAACAAGTCGTATATCGAGACGCCTTACAGCGTGACGCCGTCTTTCCAGATCGAGATCTCATGGCACCCGCGGCGCTCGGCGCTGGTCTGCTTGCCGCTCGCCGTCTCGAGCACCAGGTCCCACAGGTCCTCGGCGGCCTCGTCGATGGTGCGCTCGCCCGTGGCGACCACGCCGGCGTTGAAGTCCATCCAGTTGGCCTTATGCTGGCACAGGCGCTCGTTGGTGAAGACCTTGAGCGTGGGCGCCGGGGCGCCAAACGGCGTGCCGCGACCGGTGGAGAACAGAATCACATGGCAACCTGCTGCGGTGAGCGCGGTAGTGGAGACCATGTCGTTGCCGGGGCCGCAGAGCATCTGCAGGCCGGGCTTGCGCACCGTATCGCCGTAGCCCAGCACGTCAACGATGGGCGCGCTGCCGCCCTTCTGGACGCAACCGCAGCTCTTGTCCTCAAGCGTGGTGATGCCGCCGTCCTTGTTGCCGGGGCTGGGGTTCTCGTACACAACCTCGCCGTGGCTGATGAAGTAATCCTTGAAGCCGTTGAGCATGCCGGCGGCCGCATCGAACACACTTTGATCCTCGCAGCGATCCAGCAGAATCGACTCGGCGCCGAACATCTCGGGAACCTCGGTAAGCACAGAGGTGCCGCCGCCGGCGACCGCGATATCGGAAACGCGACCGATCACGGGATTAGCGGTGATGCCGGACAGGCCGTCAGATCCGCCGCACTTGAGACCGATGACCAGTTCGGAGGCAGAGATGGCCTCGCGCTTGAACGTCTTGGCGTGAGTGGCGAGCTCGGAGAGGATCTTATGGCCCTCTACCAACTCGTCCTCAACATCCTGGCAGGTAAGGAAGCGCACGCGCTGCGCGTCGTAGTCACCCAGCTCCTCAAGCACCTGGGCATGCGTGCAGTTTTCGCACCCCAGCGAAAGGAAGAGCACGCCGGCGGCGTTCGCGTGGCGCGAAAGCGCTACCAGCAGCTTGCGGGTCTGCGCATGGTCCGCACCCGTCTGCGAGCAGCCAAAGGGATGCGGGAAGTAGTACACGCCCTCAAGGCTGTCCCCCACCAAATCCTGAGCCTGTTCGCACATGGCGCGGGCGACCTCGTTCACACAGCCAACCGTAGGGATGATCCACAGCTCGTTGCGCGTGGCGGCGCGACCGTCGGCGCGGCGAAAGCCCTGGAAGGTCTTGGGCTCGATAGCCCGGAGCACCGGGCGCGACGGATGGTACTCGTAATCGACTTCGCCGGAGAGATTGGTCTTGACATTATGCGTATGCAGCCAGCTACCCGCCTGGACATCGCAGGTCACATGGCCGATGGGCAAACCGTACTTGATTACGTTGTCGCCGGCGGCGATTGCGCGGACGGCCATCTTGTGGCCCTGCGGAATGTCCTCTGCCGCCGCGACATCGCCCACACCCGGAACCGCGACCGCGGTGCCGGCGGCAAGGGGCTCAAGCGCCACGATCACGTTATCGGCCGGATTGATCTGGATGGTCTTCACGTATGACTCCTCCAATCATGAGAAAAAACCGCGGACGAGCATTGCCCCGCCCGCGGCATACAAGGTTTACAGAGCTGCAGCGTACGCGGCGGCGGCACCCTGGGTGCGAACAATCGCCAGCGCGCTGGTTACAAAGTCGAGAAGACCGGGGACCTGCGTGAGGTCCTGGCCCCACATCTGCTCGTTGGAGAGCACGGCGGCAACCAGGTCGGCGTCGGCGTCATCCGCATGGGCGGCGTAGAAATCGAGAACAAAGGCGTCATCCTGCGCAACGTAAGCCGTGCCGTCGGCGCGACGCAGGTGCAGGCCGTCGTCCTCGCGACCCTCCAGGCCGGTGGAGTAAAACGCGATCAGGGTCGCCAGGCTGGTAGCCAGGCACGCGGGCAGCTCGCCCTTCTGCTCAACGTAGTCCAGCAGCGTGGGCAGGTCGCGGGCGCGCCACTTGGCGGTCGAGTTAAGGCAGATGGAGAGCAGCTGGTGGTCGATAAACGGGTTATCGAAGCGGTTCTCGACCGCCGCGGCGAACGCGCGCAGGTCTTCCTCGTCCAGTTCACCGGACAAGGTAGGGATAACCTCATGGTCGAGCATCTTGTTCATGAAACCGCGCACAACCTCGTCATGCATGCAGTCGCGAACGATGTCGAAGCCGGCAAGCCAAGCACCCGGAACAAAGCAGGTGTGGGCGCCGTTCAAGATGCGGACCTTGCGCTTCTTGTACGGGGTCACATCCGGGGTGACAAAGACGCCCGGCAGCTCCGCCTGGATGAACGGCAGCTTGGCGGCCAGCGCCTCGTCGCCCTGGATACCCCACATCTGGAAGGGCTCGCGAACCGTGAGGAAGGGATCCTCGTAACCCAGGCGCTCTGCAACGGCAGCCGCCTCGGAGGCCTCACGGATACGGCCGGGGACGATGGTGTCAACAAGGGTGGTGCAGAAGGTGCACTCGGTATCGAGCCAGGCGTTGAACGCATCCTCCAGGCCCCAGTCGGAGACATGCTGGTGGACAATACGCAGCAGCTCGGCGCCGTTATGGTCGATAAGCTCGCAGGAAAGGACGATCACGCCGGGCTTGTTCGCCTGGTAGCGCTTGTAGAGCACCTGCGTCAGCTTGGCCGGGAAGCTCGCCGGGGGTTCATCATCCAGCTTGCAAGAAGCGTCGTAAGCGATGCCGGCCTCGGTGGTGTTGGAGACGATGATCTCCAGGTCGTCGGAGACGGCGACGTCCATGATCGCCTGGAAGTCCTCCGCGCGATACGGGTTGAGGCAGCGGCTGCAGCTTGAGATCAGGCGAGCCTCGTCCACCTGCTGACCGTTCTCGCGGCCGCGCATGAGCACGGTGTACAGGCCATCTTGAGCGTTGATGCCATCCGCGAAGCCAAACGCTCCGTTGATGGGCTGCACCATGCAGATGCGGCCGTTCCACCCGGTCGCCTCATTTGCCAAGTCGAAGAAGCGGTCGACGAAGGCGCGGAGGAAGTTGCCCTCGCCAAATTGGAGAACCTTCTCGGGGGCGTCGGCGGGTACCACGTAGCTGGTATTACCGATCTCCGCCAGCGTCGTACGATTCAAAGTCTTCATTTACTTCTCCTCTGCAAGATCAAAGCCAAAATAACGAACAGCGTTGTTGTAGGAAATATCGCGGACCAGGCTGCCAAGCAGCTCCATATCGCGCGGGAACTTGCCGGCCTCGACCCACTCGCCAAGCAGGCCGCACATCACGCGACGGAAATACTCGTGACGCGGGTAGGACAGGAAGCTACGGGAATCGGTCAGCATGCCGATAAAGTTGCCGAACACGCCCTCGTTAGCAAGGGCGGTCATCTGCTCGCGCATGCCCACTTCGTTATCGTTGAACCACCAGGCGGAGCCGTTCTGGAGCTTGCCAGCAACGGGAGCCTCTTGGAAGCACGCCATCACGGTGTCGATCATGGTGTTGTCGACCGGGTTCAAGCTGTACAGGATGGTCTTGGGCAGGCCGCTCTTCTCCTGGATGGAGTTGAGGAAATCTGCCAGCTGATCGGCGGGGGTGTAGTTGGAGATGCTATCGTAGCCGGTATCCGGGCCAAGCTTGGCGAACATGGCGCGGTTGTTGTCGCGCTTGCAGCCAAAGTGCAGCTGCATGGCCCAGTCCAGACGCACGTACTCGCTGGCGACAAACTGCATAAAGGCGGTCTTGTATGCCAGGACCTCGTGCTCATCAAGAGCGTCGCCGGCAAGCGCCTTGGCGAAGATGTGCTCGATCTCATCCTCAGACGCCGGCACGTACATCACGTAGTCCAGCGCGTGGTCAGAGGCGCGGCAACCAAGCTCATGGGCGACGTCATAGCGAAGGGAGATGGCGCGCTTGAGGTCTGCAAACGAGGAGATGGAGACGTGGGCCACGTCTGCCAGACGGCCCAGGTAGCTCACGAACTCACGGCCGCGTTCGATGCGAAGCGCCGCATCCGGACGCATAGCGGGAACAACCTGCACGTCGAAGGTGGGGTCGGCAGCGATCTTCTTGTGCCATTCAAAGCTATCTGCCGGGTCGTCGGTGGTGCAGATCATGCGGACATTAGATCGGCGAACCAGCTCACGGCAGGAGAAATCGTCCTGTGCAAGCTTGGCATTGGCCAAATCCCATACCTCCTGGGCGGTCTGGGAGTTGAGCACGTCCTCATAGCCAAAGAAACGCTTGAGCTCCAGGTGGCTCCACTCAAAAACGGGGTTGCCAACGCAACGCTCCAGGGTCTCCGCCCACTTCTGGAACTTCTCGCGAGCCGGGGCGTCACCGGTGATAAAGCGCTCGTCCACGCCGTTGGCGCGCATAAGGCGCCACTTGTAGTGGTCGCCGCCCAGCCAGACCTCGGTGATGGATTCAAAACGCTTGTCCTCGAAAATCTCCTTGGGGGAAATATGGCAGTGATAGTCGACAATGGGCATGTGCTCCGCATAGGTGTGGAACAGCTCCTCACCCGTCTGCGTGCTCAGAAGAAAATCCTGATCATCCATAAAAGCCTTCATGTGCATCCTCTCGACTTCGCAAACATGCTCGATGCCTGCGGCCCCCGGGCGAGAAAAGCTGTCGCTCGCCTTTGTACAAGGTGAACGTTACCCTAAAAGAAAGCCAAATGCACTAGCTAAGGTGAACGTTCACTTTACCTATACAAACGAACGGTTCGTTTTCATCGGCGAACGGTTCTTCAATCGATGGGATCCGATGGGATTAAACCAGGGAGCACGTTACTGGGACCGCCGCCAAACGCGTCTGTCGCGGCCTTTCAAAATCCCACGCTCATCTGGCGCTGCACCGATCTCCCGTCTGGCTGCACCGCTGTTTTTCAGCTTCAGTTGGACTTGGGGCCGATTTCAGCAGCGCGTGTATTTTGCTGTCCGGAGTATCCAGCCTGCAGGCATGTCGCCACCGCTCGTGATGTGCGGTAATAGAAAGGGCGCCGCAAATAGCGACGCCCCTGGTATAGATGGGCCATGGGCCGTAATCTATGCGCGCATAAAGTGAGCCCTAAACGCTTGTTTATCCCGTGACCTCAACGTGCGCCGCAGTTGCGTAGCGGTCGAGGTTGCTCCTAAACACCAGCTCCACCATACCGCGCTCCACGTCGCTTTGCGGGCGCTCGCCCAACAAAACAAAATCAAGCAGCCTCTTGAGGGCGGCCTGTGCCATGCCAAAGGGATCCTTGTAGACCAGGTTGTTCACAATGCCGCGACGCAGCGCCAAAACGCTCTCGGGGAACAAATCGTTGCCAATTGCCAGGACCTCGCCCGCCATGCCAAGTTCCACCAGCGTGTCCGCAAGCACTTCCGATCCCACGGCAAACACGCTGCAGACCATGTCTGGCCTCGCGGTATTCAACACACGGGAGAGCTCCTCATGAAGACGATCCTCCTGCTGGTGAGCTCCGCACAGATCATCCACCCTCACCTGGGCGCGCTGGGTGCGCAGGTATTCATGGAACGCGCGGGCGACCACCGCATGCGATTCGGATTGAGGGTCTCCCGCAAGCAGCAAGATTCGCGCGTCCTGCTTGCCGCGCAGCAAATTGATGGCCTGCTCGGCCATAAGACTACCGGCCATAGCGTAGTCGGACACCACGGCGGCGATGCGCTTAGTCTGAGGCTTATCGCCATCCAGCAGCACCACCGCCGTGCCCGCCTCCGCTATCTTCTCCAAAAGCGCCGTTCCCTCAGGACGGATGGGAGCAAGCGTCAGCAAACCATCGATTCGCTCGCCGGCATCGATGCGGTCCAATATGCCTGCAAGGGCAACGGGATACTGGCCAAAGGCGTACTCGATGTTCTCAAACGCGGCGCCCACGTCCGGCGCGTCCTCAATATAGGAACGGCAGCCTTCCCACAGGTAGGCATAGTAGTAACGTCCGCTATTTGCCGGACTGGGCAGGCAGATCACAATCTTGGCGTCCTTGCGACGAAGGCTGGATGCATTGGCGTTGCGACGGTACCCCATCTCATCCGCCAGGCTCATGATGTGAGCGCGGACCTCGTCCGACACACCGGGCTTGCCCGTCAACGCTTTATGCACCGTGTTGACCGACACGTCCATGCGCGCCGCGATATCCTTCATGGTCACTCGTGCCATGATCCACCAGCCTTACGCCTCGCCACCCCAATTAGGGAACGTTCACTTACAGTAACCTACCTTACCACGGACGAGGAATCAGTGCGGGGCATCCGCCATGACCAATCTTGGACATCGGATCAGCATGCCGGCCGATTGGTTGAACGATGCGGGTGCGGGCAGACCGCAAGCCAACCGTTCATGTTTCGGCCGCCCCGCGGCCAGCCCGCTGTTGACTGCATTCCAGTCACATGTTGCGCTCGAAACTATTTCACGCCGCGCGAGAGCTCCTTCTCCACGGCATCCACGCCCTTTACAGCGGGACAACAGCTTTTCTGCCTAGAGCTGCAGTGCCCCGAGCACGAGCCGGAGGACGAGCAGTCTCCACACGTGCCCTTGCGCTTGACGCGCACCAACACGGCGACAAATGCCGCGCCGATCAAGACCAGCAAAACGATATCGATGGGACTCATGGTTCCTCCTTTGTTTACTATGACTAACTTTAGCGCATATGCAGGGCAACGCGGCCCTTCCTCGTCCACGCAACACAAAAACGCCGCGCCCCACATAGCACAGGGGGACACGGCGTTAAAAACGGCAACAGGGGCTTGGGGCAAGCCTAGAGCGGCACAGCGCTATGCAGAGGCGCCCGCCGGGGTAAGGCGCTCCGCCGTATCATCGTCCCACGCACCGCGAGGCATGGGGCGGAAGAGCTGGAACAAGATGGCCAGCGCGAAGAGCACGGCGACTACGGTCCAGATGCTGAAGACCCCCTGGGCAGCGAGGTAGAACTGGTTGATCATAAGGCCTACGACCCAGGCGAAACCGCACTCGTAGCCCAGCGCGACGGCGGTCCACTTGGCAGAGTTCATCTGGGCGCGGATGGTGCCCATGGCAGCGAAGCACGGGGCGCACAGCAGGTTGAAGGCGCCGAAGGCGGCGATGGCGCCGGCGCTGGGGAAAAGCGCGGCGAACGCGGCCCACAGGCTCGGGTCGGTCTCGGTGGCGTCGGCCAGATGCAGCAGCGATGCTGCGGTGGCCATGACGTTCTCCTTGGCGACCAGGCCCGTGATGGACATGGCCGTGGCCTGCCAGGAATCGAAGCCAAGCGGTGCGAAGATCCACGCGAGCAAGCCGGCAAGAGACGCCAGCAGAGAATGGTCGGTGAACTCCTCCGGGATGCCCTCCATAGCGGGCAAGTAACCAAAGGCACCGTTGAACAGGCCGAAGTTAGACAGGAACCACACCACGATGGTGGAGGCGAAGATGATGGTGAAGGCCTTCTTGACGTAGGCGCTCACGCGCTCCCACACGTGCAGGGCCCAGCTGCGAGCGCTCGGCATGTGGTAGCTTGGCAGCTCCATGACAAAAGGCGTGGGGCGGCCTGCGAAGAGCTTGGTCTTTTTGAGCATGATGCCGCTGACGATGACGGCGACAACGCCCAGGAAGTAGAAGAGCGGTGCAATCCACGTGGATTCGGCGTCGCCGATGAGCGCGCCCATGACAAGCGCGATGACGGGCAGCTTGGCGCCGCAGGGGATGAACGTGGTGGTCATGACCGTCATGCGGCGGTCCTTCTCGTTCTCGATGGTCTTGGTGGCAAGCACGCCCGGCACGCCGCAGCCGGTGGACACCAGCATGGGGATGAAGGACTTACCGGACAGGCCAAAGCGGCGGAAGATTCGGTCCATAACAAAAGCGACGCGCGCCATGTAGCCGCAATCCTCAAGGAAGGAGAGCAGGACAAAGAGGACGAACATCTGCGGGATGAAGCCCAGAACGGCACCCACGCCGGCAACGATGCCGTCGCAGACCAGGGAGATCACCATATCGCTGGCGCCCGCAGCGGAAAGCCAGCCCTCGAACAGCGCGGGGACGCTGGGCATGGCGGCACCAAAGAAGTCCCAGCCGTCGCCGAAGAGGTTGTCGTTCACCCAATCGGTCATGGAGGTGCCGAACGTGGAGATGGCCAGGTAGTACACGCCGAACATGATGGCGGCGAAGATGGGCAGACCCAGCCAGCGATTTGTGACGATGCGGTCTATCTTCTCCGAGGTGCTCATCTTGGCGGGTGCGCGATGCAGGCACTCATCGATGATATGGGCGATGACGGCATAGCGCTCACCGGTGATAATGGATTCCGCGTCATCGTCGCAGTCGGCTTCGCACTGGGCGATGAGGGCTTCGATCTTCTGCGCGGCAGTGTCCGTCAACTTGATTGCTGATGCAGCATCCGAGTCGCGCTCGAACATCTTGACGGCATAGTAACGACGGCGATTTGCAGCGACGGATGCGGGCAGCTGCGATTCGATGTGCTGCAGCACGTCCTCGATCGCGGAATCAAACGCATGGCGTTGGCCAGAGCCCTTGGTAGCGGCGGTGGTTTTTGCCTTATCGATAAGGGCGTCGACGCCATTGTTCTTCAAAGCGGAGACCATGACGACCGGGCAGCCCAACGCCTTCTCCAGGCGGGCGACGTCGATGGTGTCGCCGTTCTTTTTCACCAGGTCTGCCATGTTGAGGGCGACCACCACGGGCAGACCCGTCTCGATCACTTGAAGCGCCAGGTACAGGTTGCGCTCCAGATTGGTGGCGTCAACTACCTGCACCACAACATCCGCCTCGCCGCTCATGAGGTAGTCGCGCGACACCTGCTCTTCCGGGCTATACGGAGACAGCGAATAGATGCCCGGGAGGTCCGTGATGATAACGCTTTTATCAGCCGACAGGGGCGCCTGCTTTTTCTCGACCGTAACGCCCGGCCAGTTGCCCACGTAGCCGTTTTGGCCCGTAATCAAATTGAACAGCGTGGTTTTACCGCAGTTGGGATTACCCGCCAACGCGATATGAATCTGGGATTCAGCCATCATTCCTTCTTTCACATTAAGGCTTTGAGATTCAAGCAATTCCTGAGTTGGCCATTGTTGTTAGAATAGGCTAACTCTACCTGTAAAAAGAAACGCTTCAGGCCTACTCGACCTCTACGATCGCCGCTTCTTCCTTGCGGATAGACAGCTCGTAGCCGCGCACGGTAATCTGCACGGGATCGCCCAGCGGAGCCACCTTCACCACCTTAAACGCGGTGCCCTTGATAAGCCCCATGTCCATAAGGTGACGGCGCAGCGCACCCGTTCCGTGCAGCTTGACGATAACGGAGCTATCCCCCACCGCCACATCTCCCAATGTCTTCATGCTTCCCCCTCTCGGTTTGGCCTGCATCGCCCAGCGCGGTCAGCAACCGCCCTTAAGCAACCATTACGTTCTTGGCTACCTTGGCATCAAGGCCAAAGCGAGCGCCCTTGACGAAAACGATGATGTTGCCGCCGCCAGACGTGACCACATGCACCTGCGAGCCCTCGACAAACCCGAGCGTCTCCAGGTGTCGCTTGACGTCAGCCGCGCCCTTCACGCGCGAAACCGTCACCGTGTCACCAGCATGTGCCATCGAAAGCGGCATCGCCGGCATCTGCGGACCCTGAGGCATCCTCAACCACCGTCTCTCCTCGTCCCAACACGTCGCATAGCCGCTTTACCGCGCTTTCGCTTTCACACCGCTTCGCACTCTTGCGCGCCGTGACGACGAGCACGGTGCGAATACGGTGCAAATGCAGGAAAACTTCCCTTTCGCTACGGCAGCAATGGTGCCCCGCTCAAGGGAAGTTAGCCATGGCTATGTTCACCTTAGTAAACTACCACCACTGAATTGAATTGAAAACCCAGAAAGACGATTTACCTGAAAAATTAAATTGTTCGTTCATTGTCATATTGATTCATCAAGCGAGAACACGAGGGCGAATGCGTGAAAAAGGGCGGACGCGACACCCCATCGCGTCCGCCCTTCCCGAGCAAGCCGTCTCAAGCCATGCGACACCTAGATAAGGCTCCGGTAAATCGCGCGTATATCCTCCTGGGATACCGGTTTGATGGTATTTGCCGGGCTTCCGCTGGCCTCCGCATCCGCCGCCATCTTATCGATAGCCCCGGTAAAAGCATCGGCATCGACACCAAACTCGGCAAGCGTTGGAATCTTGATCCTGGTCAGAAGATCATCAATCCCCTCCATAAGGTCACGCGCGGCAGCAGCGTCATCATCGGAGGCGGACAGCCCGCAGGCCCTGGCGACCTCCGCAAAGCGGTCGTACGCTCCATCGAGGGCGAACTCAAAGCACGCCTTCATCAGCATCGCGTTCGAAAGCCCGTGCGGCACGTGGAACAGGGCGCCTATGGGTCGGCTCATACCGTGGATGAGCGTGACGCTGGCGTTATTAAACGCAATGCCCGCTTCAGTGGCAGCGAGCGACATCTGGGTCCTGGCCTCGATGTTGTCGGGTTCCTCCACGCAAGCGACGAGGCTGGTGAAAATCCTCTTAGCGGCCGAAAGGGCGAAGACCTGCGACAGAGGCTGCGCCTTACGAGAGGTGTACGCCTCAATAGCATGGCAAAGAGCATCCACGCCGGTCGCGGCGGTCACGCTGGCAGGCGCCGTCACCGTAAATACCGGATCGACGATAGCCAGCGCGGGAATCAGCGGAGCCCCGGAGATGAGCATCTTAACGTCGTTTTCGGTATCGGTGATAATGGTGAACTGCGTAGCCTCGGACCCCGTTCCCGCAGTTGTGGGAATGGCGACCATGGGGCAGACAGGACCGCAGTAAGGCCTGCCCATGAAGGCGGCGACTCTTTCCCCGCTTGCGGCGCACATGGCGATTGCCTTCATGGTGTCGATAGGACTACCTCCTCCCAGGGCCACCATAAAGTCGCAACCATCCTCTTTGAATCGGCGTACGCCCTCCTCGACCATCTTGTCGACGGGTTCGGAGTTGATGCCATCGTACACGCTGAACCCGATGCCCTCGCCCTCAAGCGCCTGCGTGACACGAGCCAGGTTTCCCAGTTTCACCATCATCGCGTCGGTCACGATCAGGGCCTTCTCTCCCATCTGCGCCATAGACGGGGCAGCTTGAGCAAGCGCCCCCTCTCCGTAGACAATCTTGCCCGGCATCAAAAAAGAGCGAGCCTCGATAGAAGCCATATCAATCTCTCCTTGTCTTGGCCTTTTAGCCAATCTCATCAGCAATGCTTCGCGAGCGACCGGTTGCGCTCGCAGTCCCAACAGCTACAAGTTCCCTCTCGAGAGCATGTCCTCGAGCGTTTGAGGCCGGTCGAAGGTATACGGGTCGTTACCGCACCTGTTCTCCTCCGCGTCAAGTCCGTCCAGTGCGGCGATGTCATCAACACCGAGCTCGAAACCCAACACATCCAGGTTCGCCCGCATGCGGTCGACGTGGGTAGACTTGGGAATAAAAACATGGCCTTTTTGGAGGTGCCATCTCAGAACGACCTGTGCAGGGGTCACGCCAAGCCGCTCGGCAGCGTGAACCGCCGGAGCCGAGGCCATATCCCCGCCGTGGCCCAGCGGCGAGTACGCTTCGATCGCAATGCCTTTCGAAACGCAATATTCCTCTAGGTCAGGTTGCCAGTAACCGGGATGTGATTCGATCTGGTTGATGCAGGGCAACTGACCGGACTCGAGCTCGATTCGTTCAAGATGCTCTCGCATAAAGTTGCTCACACCGATCGCCCGAACCGCACCTTGATCACGAAGCTCGATGAGCGCGCGCCAGGCATCGACATAGCGATCTTGCGAAGGCGCCGGCCAGTGAATGAGGTAGAGGTCCACGATATCGACACCCAACTTGGCTCGAGACTCCTCGAAGGCACGCATCGCGGATTCGTAGCCTTGATCCGCGTTTCGCAGTTTGGTGGTAACGAATACCTCGTCCTCCTTGCCAAGTGCCTTTAGCGCGGCACCAACGCCCTCCTCGTTGTTATAGGCAGCCGCGGTATCGACATGGCGGTATCCAAGAGCCAAAGCCTCCTCTACCGCGCGCTGCGTATCGCAAGCGGGGATCTTGAACGTGCCGAATCCTATTTGAGGAATATCGACCCCGCCCGCAAGCCTTAACGACGGCACGGATTCATCGAATCTCTTTTCCATGAAGCGTTCCTCTCCTCATGCCCAGCCGTCCGCGGCAACGGACGGACATCAATGGGCCCATGGCTCATGCGACCCCTGACTCCGCATGGGCACGAGCAACGCGCTCGGCCCACTCGTCCAGACGGTCGGGATGGAAGGTGTAGCAATCGTCAGTATTAAGCGAATCAAGAAGGGCCATGTCATCCTTGTCCAACGCGAAATCAAAGACCTCGCTGTTCGAGCGGATGCGCTCCGGCCTATTGGATTTGGGCATGGTGACAAAGCCCTTCTGCAGCGCGTAGCGCACACAAATCTGTCCAACATCCTTACCCTTGCGTTCCGCCAAGGCCACCACGTCCGGATTATCGAACAGGTGCCCCCTGCCAAGGGGTGCCCATGCCTCCAGCTGGATTCCATGCTCCTCGCAATACGCAACCGTTTCGCGTTGCTGGTAGGTGGGGTTGTGCTCAATTTGGTTGACCATAGGCGCTATGCTCGCGTGGCGGGCAAGGCCCTCGAGGTGATGGACGAGGAAGTTGGACACGCCAATCGCGCGAATCCTTCCCGCGCGGTACAGCTCCTCGAACGCGCGCCAGGTTTCCGCGACGCGCTCCTCCCATATATCCTCCGTTCCCGCGACGCGCGGCCAGTGGATGAGGTAGAGATCGAGGTAGTCGGTTCCAAGCCATGCCAAGGAACGCTCGAAGGCCTCGAGCGTGCTCTCATATCCCTGGTCGGGGTTGTTGAGCTTGCTGGTGATGAAGAACTCGCCACGGGGTATGCCGGACTCCGCGATCACCCTACCCACCATATCCTCGTTGTGGTAGCTGGTGGCGGTATCGATATGGCGAAAGCCCATCTGGATGGCGCCGTGAAGAGCGTCCTCGCCCACCTTGTTGTTAGGGACCATGTAGGTACCGTATCCAAGGCACGGTATCTCGACGCCGTTGGACAAGATGTAGCGGTCGTTCTTACCTGCGAGGCAAACCGCCGGCAGGAACCTTGCCTGTGGCGACGCCACGCCGTGGACGGATGCGTTATTATCCATTCCTTGCCATCCCCTTAAACGTTTCGAATGACTCGAGCATCGATGCCTCGTCGATGACGGCATCCTGCCCCTCCAAATAAGAAAGCACTTCTGCTGCGCGCATCATGGGATACGCCGAGCGAACTCCGGTTATATCGGCGGCGTCGGCAAACGCGGCTATGTAGCGCACGCGCTCGCCCTTGACGATGCCGTCGAGAAGTTTCTTTTGACGGCGGAGGTAGACGACGGGAGAGGCACAGGCGACCACCTTGCCGTCGCGCTCTACGGACCAGGAACCGGTGTCGCCTCCGCGAAACGCCCCCGCGCCGCCCATCATGCAGACGCTTGTCACCCCGCGCGTCGAGAATACGGTGACGAACGCCGCGGCCTGCTTGCCCATAGCGTCGAAATACGCGTTGTATCCCAGGCGATGGGGGCCGATCTTCTCGTTGAGGTAACTAGATTCTGAAAGGTCCTGCTTCATGGTGAAGCGCCAGAAGTACTCGGCGTAGCTGCCAAACAGCTCCTGGTACAGGCTTCCCTTATACGAGGGGTAGGCCTGGTACGCCTTAAAGCCCATGATCCCTATGAACACCACGCAGATCGCCGCTACCAGCTCTCCCATAGCTATTCCCCCTCTGCTTTCGCCACACCGCTTGCCAGCGGGGGCACGTCTCCAAACGCCGCCCTTGTGAACCTAGCCGCGAACAGGCGGTTCATCACGTTGATCATGCGGCCCAAGAACAATGCGGATATCACGGTCGTGGGCCCAAAGCCCCCAACGGTGCCAAGAACCGCAAGCGTCAGCGCCAGCGCGACGGCAACATGAATCGAATCGAACACAACCTTGACGTCTCCAAAACGCTTTCGCATCTTCTCTGCGATAACCTGCACCAGACCGTCGGGAGCATTTGGCACGACGCCCATGTTCACCACCAAGCTCACTCCAAACGAGGTAAGGCACAACGAGAGCAGCATGGTGACGACCCGTTCGGGGAGAGCAGCCGGATGAATGGGAATCACGGCGGAGAAGACGTCGGTGAACATGCCAATCATGACCGAGAAGCCGATTTCGAGAAGAATGCGCGGCTGAAACTCGCGCCCCAGCAGCACCAGCTGGACGAACACGTAGGCTATATAGGTCGCCGAGACCATCGTCCCCAACGTAACCCCCGATATCCGTGAGAGAGCGTCAGCAAAGCACGTCAGCGATGCCACCCCCAAGCCGGATTCGGTCTGGATGACGATTCCAAGCGCCAGCACCACCACGCCAAAGAAATACATCGCCATGCGCAGCGAGGTCCTGCGCCAATCTACCCTCGATCCGTCCAGGACAAGTAGCGGCCTCATGCCTGCGCCACCATCTCCCCGTACATCGCCTTCTCCTCGTCTATGAAGGCCTGAACCTCGTCCGGAGAGGGCAGGGCATCGGAGCAGTTGTTGGCGCGAACCATCATCGAGGCTTCGGCGGAGCCAAACTCCAGGCAACGCTGCATATCCCATCCCTGGAACAGACCGTAGATAAAGCCGGAGCCGTAGCCGTCTCCCCCGCCGAAACCCTTGCGCGCAGTAACGGGGAACGGCTTGATGGAGAAGCGCTCGCCGCTTTGGAGGTAGGCCGTGGAACCCTCCATGCCGTGCTTGATCACAACGATCTTGGCCGCCTGGCCGTGCCAGTACTCGGCGCTCTCCACATCCGTCATGCCGGGTGCAATCAGCGTCTCGGTCAGGTCGAATTCCTCGCGAGAGCCCATGATGACATCTGCCTGGCACGCGACCGCCGAGCAGTAGATGGAAATCTCGTCGGCGTTCCTCCAGTTATAGGCCCGGTAGTCGATGTCGAAGATGACGGGCGTCCCCACCCGGCGGGCGACCATGGCCGCCTTCAGGGCAGCCTCGCGACTGGGGCTCTCCGCCAGCGCGGTGCCGGAAATCAAAAGGACCTTGGCGCTGGCGATGTACTCAGGATCGATATCGTCCACGGAAAGCTGCAGGTCGGCGATGCAGTTGCGGTACATCAAAATCGAGCTCTCCGAAGGGCTCAGCATCTCGGTAAACGTCAGGCCCAGCTTCTCGCCGCCGGTGCAGCGGGTAACATGACTGGTATCGATACCCTCTTTATCAAAGTACTCGATAACAAAATCGCCAAACTGATCGTCGGAGACACGCCCGATGAACCCCGCCTTGAGGCCGTGGTGCGTCACGCCCACGGCAATGTTCGCCGGGGAACCCCCAACGTATTTCTCGAAGTAGTGCACGTCCTTCAACGGCTTGAAGCCCTCCTTCACGTCTTCCGAGTAGGCGGGGTTGAAGTCGATTGCGATGCGACCGAGCAGGACGATGTCGAGGGGACGGGTCTGGTCAAGGTCGATGTATACCATGATGGGATAACTCCTGTGCTATCGAGTGAATGGGTTCTCCTGAGCAGGGCGATTCAATAAGCCGCCGCGCTCACGATTAGAAGGGAATGAAGACGAGGACGAGCGCGGCAGCGATGACCGCCCAAGACGCGTAGTAAATCTTGCGCTCCCCGTCGGAATACGCCGTTACGCCGGGGTTCGCCTGCTGGCGACGCGTGAACCTGACACGGGCGAGAGTTATGCCGGCCAGCCCCACGATGGCGCATGCAATCTGGATATACTCGGACAGCTGCATGGCTATTCCTCCGGAAGAACGGGGGCGGGAGATGCGGGGACGTCGCATGCTTTCGAAGCGTCTTCCAGACCAAGGATCGCCTGCCAGATAAGATCTCTGGTGACTGGATAGGGCACATGGCGGAGCTCCTGGTTGACCTCGGTGGCGGCGAGCGCCTCGTCGAAATCGTCCTCGACCGTAAGGCCCAAATCAGCCAGGCAGGTAGGAAGGCCGAGCTTGCGATAGAGCGGCATGAGGAAATCAAGCTGCTCGGAATCCTTATCCATCACGAGCTGGACCAGGACGCCATAGGAAACTACCTCGCCATGGCAATGGTCGCGCTCGATGGAGGGAATGGTGGTGAGGCCGTAGAACAACGCATGTGCGAGCGCCGAATTGTAATCAACCCCGACGAGACCGGAAACCAGACCCGTACTTACCACGATGTTGAGTGCGGCGTGCGTGAGGGCGTCCGAAACGCGATTGTTCTTGCAGTCCTCATACGCCTCAAGAGCGCAGCCGATGAGAGGGCGGTTGCACATGCATGAAATCGCCTGCCCCAGCACGGGACCGTACGAGGGGGAATCACCGCGCATGGAGAAGACCACTTCGTAATACTTGGCGATGGTATCTCCTATGCCCGCCCACAAATACATCTCGGGAGCCTCGGCGATAACCTGGGTGTCGATGAAACAATGCGCCGGCGGCTCGTGCAGCTGGACGATCTCTTTAAAGCTTCCATCTTCGTTATACATGATGGATATGCAGGAGACGGGCGAGCAGTTGGACGCGATAGTCGGGAACGTATAGAGGGGCTTTGCCAGCCTATGGGCGACGATCTTACAGGTGTCGACCGCTTTGCCGCCTCCCACTACAAAGATGGCATCCGCCTCTGCAACCTCGGGACGCGAACAGAGCTCCTCCACGCAAGAATATGCTGCCTTGCCTCCGTACCAAAACGTTCCGGTGACGCTGACATCACTTCCCTCGAGAGCGGCGGTAAGACGGTCGCTCGCGGCGGCAAGCGCCTTACGGCCTCCGATCACAGCAACGCGCGCAGCACCCACTACCTGCGGAACCGCGCGGTACGCATCGACGCCGACCGTGTAGCTCGGCAGATATTGGGTAGTGCAGTTGGACATATGCCTCAGCTCCTCAAAATAATAAAAGGCGGGAGGAGGCGTCCAAGGGGGTTAGAACGCCCCCTCCCGCGTGAGAAAAAGGGGAAACCTAGTTACTCGCGAACCATGGTTGCGAAAGGCTACTCTGCCAGCTCGCGAACGAGGGCCTCGAGCTCGGCATCCTGGCAATTGGCGTAGAAGCAATCCAGGAATGCCTTGGTCAGCGCGGTCTTGACCATCTCGGGATCAAGGGCGCGAAGGATCTCGGGAAGCGGCTTGGCGACGCGCTTCTTGACATCGTCCAGCAGACGGACGTTCTTGTTCTGGGACTCCTTGCGGTCCGCCGGGTAACCCTGGCCCTTGGGAGAGCCGAAGGCGCGGGTGAAGATGGTCTCGAGGTTGAGCTCGGCGCCCCAGCCAAAGCCCTTGGCGTACGGCAGGGAGAGGGCGTTACCATCGTTGATCTGCAGGAAGAGGTAAGCGTCGGTGGGCTCGATGCAGTAGCCGCAGACCACGCCGGGATACATGTTGCAGCTCATGAGGGCGCCCTGGCCGGTGCCGCAGCCGGTGACGACGAAGTCGACGGCGCCGGAGTTGAGCAGCAGGGCTGCCTGGATGCCGATGTGCAGGTAGGTGAGGCGAGGGTTCTCCTCGGTGTAGTCCTCGGGGCGGTCATTGGGGTTCTCGACCTGCTGCATACCGGTGTTGAAGACGGTGTGGCCCATGGGCTCGACAACCTTCTTCAGCTGGCCCAGGATGACATCGTTCTTGGAAGCCTGGGAGAACTCCTGGATGAGTGCGATCTTCATTATTCTCTACTCCTTGGAACCGGACTCGTACTCGGCGTAGGTATAGCGACCGTTCGAGCCGATGATGTGCATGTAATCCTTAACGAACTTCTTGATGGAAGCCTCGGCTGCCATCTGCAGGGCGAGGAAATCGGCCTTGGGATTCTCCTCCAAAAGGGCGAGCATGCCCTCCTTGCCTGCCTGGAACGCGTCGGTGCAGACGTTGATCTTGTTGATACCGCCGGCAACGGCCTTCTTGAGGTTCTCCTCGCCGGAGCCGGAACCGCCATGCAGGACCAGGGGCATCTTAAGAGCGTCCTTGAGCTCCTTCAGGCGATCGAAGTCGAGCTGCGGAACATAACCCTCGGGATACTTGCCGTGAGCGGTGCCGATAGCGACCGCCAGCGCATCGCAGCCGGTGCGCTCGACAAAGTCCTTGGC
>ERZ835080.750-NODE-750-length-31984-cov-10.888440_pt1 | contig 31984 bp, 22 predicted proteins | sample MGYA00519688_ERZ835080 | MGnify/ENA primary metagenome ERZ835080 (study PRJEB31850, sample SAMEA3708770) | human gut metagenome | biome: human gut; feature: human-associated habitat; material: faeces | place: China | collected 2014 ... | reverse complement strand
GCCGAGAAATCTACCATACCACACCTTTTTGTCAATTTTTTTCGAGATGTTTTTTCATTTTTTCCCGATCCTTATTCAGGCCATACCCACTGCAACCACCCTTAATACACACCTAATCAATGAGATGCTCTTTTGTCATAATCCCCCATCCTGGCGCGTCTTTTTTTGAACGCTTCCCTTTTTCCCCTCGCTCTTCCCCTTTTTGAAAAGGGACAGTATAGTTGAAATAGGGTGAAAGCTAGCAATGGCGGGAAATTACAGCGATGGAAAGAAGAGACGGGTAATTGTGATGAAGGAACATGAAACTGCCTGAAACGGGACAGGTTGTTGCGATATGAAATCACCCCTCTTCGGAGGGGCTGTCAATATTACGAGGCCAAAGCCAAGCCGAAAATAATGGTTTTGAGGGAAAGATGTCGACCGAACCGGAGGACACCCGGGAATGGTAAACAAAAAGATTCCGGAACGATCGGTATTTCGGAGAATTCCCGCTGGTCCTGCCGGTGCTGGCACAGCGCCGAGGCTCCCCCTGATTTATACGCCCGGATGTTCCGGATGGTGACGACAGGCAATCCCCGGCCTTATGGAGTGCCGCGCGAGCGCAGGGCGGAAATTATGCACTCCCTTTGCAACGCCAAAATAAAGCTGATGGCAGCGGCGGCAATAGCCCCGGTTCAAGGTACGGATCAACCTTCCTTCCGGTGAGTTTTTTATAGCAAATTCGGGGGTAAAAGTCACGCGAATTCACCCGTTTTCAGGCGTTTTTTTAACCTCTTTTCAGGCTTCCGGAAAGGGGCTTTTCCTGGCAGCAAGTGGCGAAATATCGCAACAACCTGTCCCGCATATCGCAACTATCTTGCGCCGTTACATTTTTTACAAGGAAACTGTCCTTACCAGGAGGGCCCCTGCCGGTATTTTCAGCATTTTTTGTTGTTATGCAACAAGAGCCAGAAAAAAAGAAGGGGTGTCTGACCCGTCTTCCCTGAAAAAGAAGCAGACTTGATTTATTTTCACTTGAACAGAAAGGATTTTTTTGCTATTCAAGGGTTTATTATTTTTTATCTATGAAAAGTTCATTCCAAATTGGCATTCTCTGCACTGTTTTCTGCTTGGGAAGCACTTTTTTCTCATCTGCTGTACAGACAGTTAATATAGGCTCCACTTTTTCATGCACCTTCCTAGATTCCGGGGAGAAGGGATTTTTTGATTCTTCAAGTACTCATACCTGGACCAGTGATCAGATAGATTCCGCCATACGGGCGTTGAACACATGGAATACCCTGATTAATTCCACCCCGGGAAGAACGCTTAACGTAGGCCTCACCTGGTACGACGGAGCCGATTCCTCCACCCTAGCCTCCGCTTATTCCCCTTATTACTACTACCTGTCAAACAAGCCACAACAGGTTTCCACCATGGCCGAGGCCGTATGGCGCGATGGAAGCACAAGGACTACCTCAGGCTATGATATTTACATCCAGTGCAATACCTCTCGTTTGGCTTCCCTTTATTATGGGGCCGCCTTATTGGCGGAGCATACGGGAAAATATGATTTTCAAAGCATCCTGACCCATGAAGTGGGGCATGCCGTTGGTTTTCTTTCCCTGGCGACGCAGACAGGCACTTTCCAAGTCCAATCCGGAAGCGCTTCCACAACCTACAGCACCATGCTGTACACCAAGTATGATTCCCTGTTAACCAACCAAGAAGGCCAGTCCATCGTAGAAAAAGCCGGAAATGGGAATACGGCATTTACCCTAGGGGAAACTTTGTCTCTGGGCGATACGGGGCTTACTGTCTATAACCCCACCACATGGTCGGAAGGGTCCAGCATGGCCCACATTGACAGCACGAGCGATCCAGACGCCCTTATGCAGTATTCCATCTCACCGGATACCTATCATCGCACCCTGACGGATGGAGAAGTGGGATTAATGCGTTCCATGGGCTGGAACATGGTTCCGGAACCCGCTACCGCTACGCTTTCCCTCCTAGGGCTGGCCGCACTCGCTTTGCGCCGCCGCCGTTGCTGACGACGCTCTGTCCCAGATTTAACCGCGCAGCAGATTTTCTTCAGCTCCCGGAAGCGGGAATCTTTATATCAGAAGGGCGGCCCTCTCAGGGGACGCCCTTCATTGTTTTTCCGGCAACATGCCGAGAAATGCAATTATCTTTTCTCCTTGGTGAAGTCCAGTTTGCCGTCTTTTTCCCGTACCACGATTTCCGTTCCTTCCGGGAAGTCTCCTTCCAGAAGCTTGAGGCTGAGCGGGTCCAGAAGATCATGCTGAATGGCCCGTTTGAGAGGACGGGCTCCATACACAGGATCAAAACCATGATCCGCCACCAGAGCCGTAGCTTCCGGAGTCATGCGCAAAAACAGGCCCTTGGCTTCCAGGCGCCTGCGGACACGCTGAAGCTGAATGTCCACAATGCCCTTGAGTTCCTGCGCCGTGAGCCGGTCAAAGATGATGATTTCATCAATGCGGTTCAGGAATTCCGGACGGAAGTGACCGCGCAACGCTTCCAGGGCCTTGGCTTCCCTCTGTTCCGCATTGGCTTCATTGAGGATGTACTGGCTGCCGATGTTGGAGGTCATGATGATGACCGTGTTGCGGAAGTCAACCGTACGACCCTGGCCGTCCGTAATGCGGCCGTCGTCCAGCACCTGGAGCAATACGTTGAAGACGTCCGGGTGGGCCTTTTCAATTTCATCGAAGAGAACCACGCAGTACGGACGACGGCGCACGGCTTCAGAGAGCTGACCGCCTTCTTCATACCCCACGTATCCGGGAGGCGCCCCGATGAGGCGCGCGACGGAATGTTTTTCCATGTATTCGGACATGTCAATGCGAACGATGGCGTTCTCACTGTCAAAGAGGAATTCCGCCAGCGCCTTGCTGAGTTCCGTCTTGCCCACGCCGGTGGGTCCCAGGAACAGGAAAGAGCCGATGGGCCTGTTTTCATCCTGCAGCCCGGCGCGGGCGCGTCTCACGGCGTCGGATACGGCCTTAACGGCCTGTTTCTGCCCGATTACGCGGGCGCCCAGACGCTCTTCCATGTGCACCAGCTTGGCACGCTCCCCTTCCTGCAGACGGGCGGCGGGAATGCCGGTCCAGGTGGCAACCACTTTGGCAATGTCTCCTTCCGTGACTTCCTCCTTCAGCAGCCCTCCATCTTCTTTCTGCATTTTACTGAGCTTTTCCTTGCCTTCCGTCAGGGCGCGCTGGGCTTCCGGAAGTTCGCCATAGGTGATTTCCGACGCGCGGGTCAGGTCACCCATACGTTTGGCCCTTTCGCTTTCCAGCTTGAGGGCTTCTATTTTTTCCTGTTCCCTGCGGACGGCGTCCAGCACTTCCTTTTCGCTTTTCCATTTGGCAATCATGGAACCGGATTTTTCCTTCAGGTCGGCCAGGTCCTTGGTGATTTTTTCCAAACGGGCCTTGCTGTCGGCGTCTTCTTCCTTCGCCAGCGCCTGCCGTTCCATTTCAAGCTGCATGGCCTCACGTTCAATCTGGTCAATTTCCGTGGGCATGGAGTCCAGCTCAATTTTGAGGCGGGCTGCCGCTTCATCCACCAGGTCTACTGCCTTGTCAGGCAGAAAACGGTCGGAAATATAACGGTCGGAAAGGGTGGCCGCCGCTACGATGGCAGCGTCCGTAATACGCACTCCATGGTGGACTTCATAGCGTTCTTTCAAGCCGCGCAGGATGGCGATGGTATCTTCCACGCTGGGTTCGGAGACCATGACGGGCTGAAACCGACGTTCCAGAGCCGCATCTTTTTCAATGTATTTGCGGTATTCGTCCAGTGTCGTCGCGCCGATGGTCCGCAGTTCCCCGCGGGCCAGGGCGGGCTTGAGCAGGTTGGAGGCATCCACCGCCCCTTCACTGGCGCCCGCGCCTACGATGGTGTGCAGTTCATCGATAAACAGAATGATTTCACCGTTGGAATCCGTTACTTCCTTAAGGAAGGATTTCAAGCGTTCTTCAAATTCACCGCGATATTTGGCTCCGGCAAGCATGGAGCCGATGTTGAGGGATACAATGCGCTTGTTGCGCATGCTTTCCGGCACGTCGCCGTTGACAATGCGCCGCGCCAGACCTTCCGCAATGGCGGTTTTGCCAACGCCGGGCTCCCCGATCAGGACGGGATTGTTTTTCATCCTGCGGGAAAGAATCTGCAAAACGCGGCGGATTTCCGTATCACGGCCGATGACGGGGTCAATTTTACCGGCGCGGGCGCGGGCCGTCAGGTCCGTCCCATATTTTTCCAGCGTCTGGTATTTGCCTTCCGGGTTGTCGTCCGTCACGCGCTGGTTGCCGCGCACTTCCTTCATGGCGGCCAGATAGTTATCCTTGGTCAGCCCAAAGGTGTCCGTCAACTGGTGCACTTTGTTTTGCGTGTCCAACGCCCCAAGCATGAAGTGTTCCACGCTGAGGTAGTCGTCTTTGAGCTTTTTGCGTTCCTCTTCCGCAGCCTGCATGACGGTAGCCAGGTCACGCCCCATCTGCGGCTGGGTGGTGGCGCCGCTTTGAGTAGGTTCGTGGGAAACCTCCCTTTGGGCTGCCTGGAGAAGCAGCCCCGGATCGCAAGAGGCTTTGCGGAGAATAGGGGAAAGAATTCCGCCTTCCTGCTCCAGTAACGCCACCAGAACGTCCAGAGAAGAAATTTCCGGTTTTCCAAGCCGGCCTGCAGTTTGCTGCGCCTGCATCAGCGCTTCCTGAAATTTTGTTGTTAGATTGTTAAGCATGGTATGTTGGTATTTTAGACATAAGAATAACTCCAACCGTTGAATGGAAAAACAGGATTTTTCCTGTTATCTAAAAATTTTTTGCCCCTCCGGATTCCCCGCAATATCACTTGCACGCTCAACGGATTATTGGAGAGTCCGCCCTGACAAGGAAATCCTGTCCCGCTTTCTCATGGAGCTGGCGCATCCGGTATCCCGGCAATAGTGTAAATCCTGAACGCCAAGGAAAATATTTCCGGAAAGAACGGCAGCCCCGTACCGGATAGAAACGCAGGAACAGCCCTTGCCCATGCTCCAAAATAATCGCGTGGGCAAGGGCGGCAATGCCAAATACCACGTTCGCAGCCTACCCGACTGACAGGAGACGGATTTTTCCATTCCATTGATGGATACAGCGATATTCCCCACCTGCAAGAAGACTAAAATGTGAAAAAATGCTTGCTCGCATGATAATGGCATATTAGTTACGTAATCAGTTACGTATTTAATAACGGAAAGATATGGATTTTTTCAATAGGACAGGTAAAATAGCCATTGGAAGCAGGCTGCGCATGCTGACGGATGCTGTGACGTCTGATGCAAGTCAAATTTATGAATTATACGGCATTGACATAAAGCCAAAGTGGTTTCCCCTGCTTTTCGTTTTAGCCGGCGGGAAAGAGAAAACAATAACGGGCATAGCTAAGGAAATAGGGCACAGTCATCCATCCGTGAGCAATATCGTTGGAGAAATGACGGCAAGAGGATTGGTGAAAGGCCTTGAAGACCAGAAGGACAAGAGACGCACCGTCATCGCCCTGTCTCCACATGGGAAAAGGGTTGCCGCCATGCTGACAGAGCTCTGCAAAGACGTGGAGGTCGCCGTAGAGGATATTTCCAAGGAAACGCGCCATGATTTGTGGAGAGCTATCGGCGAATGGGAAGACCGGCTCGCTGAGAAGAGCCTGCTGCAACGGGTCAAAGAAGCCCGGAAAATGAGGGAAAGGGAGCATATCAGGGTAATTCCTTACGAACCGTGTTACAAGAATACGTTTAAATCACTTAACGTACAGTGGATTACGCAACATTGGAAGATAGAACCGCACGATCTGGACTATCTTGATCATCCGCAGGAATATATTATCAACAAAGGAGGCTTTATCTTTGTAGCCCTTTACAGGGGAAAGCCCGTCGGAGTTTGTGCCCTCTGCAAAATGGATGACCCGGTATATGATTATGAACTGGCGAAACTTGCCGTTCACCCTCATGCGCAGGGCAAAGGCATCGGGGAAATACTTTGCCATGCAGCTATAGACAAAGCAAAGGACATGAAGGCGAAAATTCTTTTTCTTGAAAGCAACACCCTGCTCAAACCCGCCATACACACATATAAAAAGCTGGGATTCAAGGAACTTGCGGAAAATCACCCGGCATACGAACGCGGAAACATCCAGATGGAACTGAAGATAACGTATTGATATGGAAATCATAAAAAATAATAAAGTCATCGTTCGCAAGGAAGACGCATCGAAGAAAGTGTTCAAGGGCGTTTCACTGGATTCGCTCGCTGTCGGAGAGAAATCAATGGCAGCAAAGATGTACTATGTGAAAGGCAACTTCGCCTCTACCCACCAACATCCGCATGAACAATGCGGGTACGTCATTTCAGGCAAATACCGCCTGAACATGGAAATGCCGGAGAAGAATATTGAAGTGTTGCTTCATGCAGGGGACAGCTACGCCATACCGGACAATACGCCTCGTTCCTTTGAGGTGATGGGAAGCGGAGAGGTTGTCGATGTGTTCACACCGCCAAGGGAGGACTATTTGTAAACAGCCGCATTTGGGGCTGAAGAAACTTCATATCAGCCTAATAAAACTAACGAGAGGATGTCGCCCCCCCTATTGCTGCATTCTGAAAGGATTATCCGGCAGCATACCGCACGCCGGCCAATTTATTGTCTCTGTTTTTCAACAAATTAGGCCAAACTGACAAAAATCCAATAAGAAAACCGCCCCGGTAACCGGAGAAAGACGCGGAACCAAGGCACCGGCTGATGCCGGACGATTTTTCCGCCAGGATATTTTCCGAACCGGGGCGGTCAATTACATCCCGCTCATCGGGAACAATGTATCCAGCGCAGCGTTCAGGGTCATCACGTTGACTACGTTTTCCCCCAAAATTCCGCCCCGGACGAAGTGTTCAGACACCAGTTTCCGGATTTTTTCCGGAGGCACTCCGCGCGTGGAGGCAACACGGTTCAATTGAAATTCCGCCGCTTCCGGAGAGATAAAAGGCTCCAAACCGCTGCCGGAAGCAAAAAGCATGTCCGCAGGGACAGGCGTTTTCTCCGGCAGACTGTGGGCTTTCAGCAGAGCCGCCCTGCGCTCCGCCACCGTCCTGACCAGCTTCCCGGAAGTCCAGGAGAGGTTGCTGGCTCCGGAAGGCATGGTAGCGTATTCTCCGGCAGAGGGCCGGGGCCAGAAATATTTGGCGGAGATAAAAGGCTGTGCGACAAGCTCCGAAGCGATAATTTCCCCCCGTTCATTCCGGATTAGGGAACCATGAGCCTGATGAGGGAAAAAAATCAGGCTGACCAGCGTAACGACCAAAGGGTAAATGCCTCCGGTAATGACGGCCAGAGACAGAAACAGGCGCAGATTGGGAAATGTCCACTTCATGATAATTCAGCAGGTTAGGATTGGATTTTCAAACAAGGCGCCATGCATTGATGACCATATCAATAAGCTTGATGCCCATGAAAGGAGCAATCAGGCCGCCCACCCCGTAAATGAGGATATTGCGCTTCAGCAGGGAGGCCGCTCCCGCCGGACGGTAGGAACCCCCCTTCAAGGCCAGAGGAATCAGCGCTACGATGACCAGGGCATTAAAAATCACAGTGCTGAGAATGGCGCTTTGCGGGGAATTCAGGCCCATTATGTTCAGGGCGGAAAGAGGTCCACTGGCCATGCCGTCAGCCACAAAGAGGCCGGCAAACATGGCGGGAATGATGGCAAAGTATTTGGCTACGTCATTGGCGAAGGAAAAGGTGGTCAGCGCGCCGCGGGTAATCAGCATTTGCTTGCCGATTTCCACGATTTCAATCAGCTTGGTCGGATTGCTGTCCAGGTCCACCATGTTGCCCGCCTCCCGGGCGGCCTGCGTTCCGGTGTTCATCGCCACACCCACATCGGCCTGGGCCAGGGCGGGAGCGTCATTAGTTCCATCCCCGGTCATGGCCACCAGGCGGCCGGCAGCCTGTTCCTCACGGATGCGCGCCAGCTTCATCTCAGGCGTCGCTTCCGCCATGAAGTCATCCACGCCGGCTTCCGCCGCAATGGATGCGGCAGTCAGGGCATTGTCCCCTGTCACCATGACAGTCCGTATGCCCATGGCCCGGAGCCGGGCAAAGCGTTCCCTGATGCCGCCCTTGACGATGTCTTTCAGATAAATGACCCCCAGCACGTCTTTTCCCCGAGCCACTACCAGCGGCGTACCGCCGACACGCGCGACATTCTGCACCATCATTTCCACCTCCTGCGGGAAAGTTCCGCCCCGGATTTTCACCCACTGCGCCACGCTTTCCGCCGCTCCTTTCCGGATGGAAACGGCCGGATGTCCGTCATGCTCCGCAATATCCACGCCACTCATGCGGGTGGAAGCGGAAAACGGGATAAAAGCAATATGGTCCGCGTCCATATGGCGGCCCCGGATTCCAAACTGTTTTTTAGCCAGCACTACGATGCTGCGGCCTTCCGGCGTTTCATCGGACAGGGAAGCAAGCTGGGCAGCTTCCGCCAGCTGCAGGTCATCCACACCGGGTGCAGGCAGGAATTCGTTCGCCATTCGATTGCCGAAGGTGATGGTTCCGGTTTTATCCAGCATCAGCACATCAATGTCCCCGGCTACTTCCACGGCGCGCCCGGACACAGCCAGCACATTCCGGCGCACAAGCCGGTCAATGCCGCTGATACCAACAGCACTTAACAATCCGCCGATCGTCGTCGGAATCAGGCATACCAGAAGAGAGACCAGGATGGGCAGGGAAATACGGCCCTCCGCCCTGAAGCCTAGCGTCCGGGCAGAATCCTCAATGTATCCGGCCATGGCGGGAAGGGAAAAAACCACGGCAAGAAAAACAATGGTCAGCGCCACCAGCAGGATGCCCAGAGCGGTTTCATTGGGCGTTTTCTGCCGGCTGGCCCCCTCCACCATGGAAATCATGCGGGCCAGGAACGTATGGCCCGGTTCCACGGTAATACGGATAACAATGCCGTCACTGATTACACGGGTTCCTCCCGTTACAGCGCTGCGGTCCCCCCCGCTCTCACGGATGACCGGAGCGGATTCCCCGGTAATGGCGGATTCATCCACGCTAGCGATGCCTTCTATCACCTCTCCATCCAGGGGGATGATATCCCCGGCCTCGCACAACACTTTGTCCCCTTTGCGCAATTCGGAAACGGAGACGATTTCCTCCGTTCCCTTGTCCGTCAGCAAACGGGCGTTCACATAAACGCGCATTTCTTTCAGAGCGTCCGCATACGCCTTTCCCCGGCCCTCCGCCAGCGCTTCCGCAAAGTTGGCGAAAAACACGGTGAACCAGAGCCAGAGCGCGATTTGCAAAGTAAAGCCGAAGGGTTGCCCGGCAGCCAAATCCCTGATAAGGGCAATCGTTGCCATCAGAGCGCCGGCAGCCGTGATAAACATCACGAAGTTTTTAGACAGGACGCGCGGGTCAAATTTGCGCAACGCATTCCGGAAAGCTGTTTTCAACACGGCTCCGTCATACCAGGATTGACTCTTTTTCTCCTTCATGATCATAAACATCCGGATTATCGGCGAATACGCCTTAAAGCATGGTTCCCGAATACAAGAGCAAATGCTCCAGAATAGGTCCCAGAGCCAAGGCCGGGAAGAAGGTGAGGGCTCCTACAACCAGCACGACGGCTACCAGCAGAACCATGAACATCAGGTTATCCGTCCCCATGGTACCCTGGGCCGGCGGAGAAATTTTCCTGGATGCCATGCTGCCAGCAATCATCATCACCGAAATAATGGTTCCGAAACGGGCCAGCAGCATCGCCAAACCGCCCAGCAGGGAATAAAAAGGCGTATCCCCTACAGCCAGACCAGCAAAGGCGCTTCCATTATTCCCGGCCTGGGAACCGAAGCAGTACAGGATTTCCGTCAGCCCGTGGGGGCCGGCATTGCAGATGGACGCCCGCCCGGCTTCCGTAGCGGCGGCCAGCCCGCTCATGACCAGGACGGCCATGCCGGGGAGCAGGACACCCACCATGGAGCAGCACACTTCCCGGGCTCCCATTTTTTTGCCCAGGAATTCCGGGGTTCGCCCCACCATTAAACCGCACAGGAACACGGTAATCATGGCAAACATCAGCATGCCGTACAAGCCGCAGCCCAGACCTCCGAAAATTACCTCACCCAGCAACATATTGAACAGGGCAATGCCGCCGCCCAGCGGGGACATGCTGGAATGCATGCAGTTCACGGACCCGTTGGAAGATGCCGTCGTAGCGACGGACCAGAGGGAACTGTTCGTAACGCCCAGGCGCACTTCCTTGCCTTCCAGCATTTCCATGCCCGGGAAAAGCGGGTTTCCCGCATGTTCCGCCCACTGGGACAAGACAATGGCCGCCACAAGCAGAATCATCATGGCTCCGAAGATAATCCACCCCTGCCTCTTTTTTCCAATCATGACGCCGTAGGCGTATGGGCAGGCGCAGCCGGCCAGAAGCAGGGAAATCATTTCAACCATGTTGCTGAAGGGCGTGGGGTTTTCAAAAGGATGTGTGCTGTTGTTCCCGAAAAAGCCGCCGCCGTTTGTTCCGAGCTGTTTGATGGCTATCTGGGATGCCGCCGGGCCACTGGGTATCATCTGTTCCACGCCATCCATGCCCGGCACGGCAATGGGTCCGTCAAAGGACTGCACCACACCCTGGGAGACCAGCAGAAGAGCAATGACCGTGGAAACAGGAACCAAAAAATACAACGTGCTGCGCGTCAGATCCGTCCAGAAGTTCCCCAGAGTAGAAGCGCATCTCCTTTCCAGCCCGCGGATCAGGGCGGACATGACGGCAATTCCCGTGCCGGCGCTGACGAAATTTTGCACGCCCAGCCCGGTCATTTGAACAAAATAACTGACGCCTTCCGGCCCTTCCCCTGAATAGAACTGCCAGTTGGTGTTGGTCACGAAGCTGATGGCCGTATTCAAGGCTATATCCCACCGCATATTTTCCGTTCCGGCGGGATTCAGAGGCAGCCATTTCTGGCACAGCAGGGAAAGAAAAAGGACGAGGAATCCAGCGGCGTTAAACAAAAGAACGGCCGTCAGATACTTTTTCCAGTCCATTTCGCGGGTGGGGTCCACTCCGGCCATACGGTAGACGCAGCGCTCCACGGGACCCAGAACCGGGGAAAGCCATGTCTGCCTTCCCATCAAAACACTTGCCAGCCATTTTCCGAGAAACGGGGTGAAAGAGACCAGTATGCCTATGAACAGGACAATGATTAACAAGTCGTGCGAGGACACAACGCAACTCTACGCGTATTCTGGAAATTCCGGGTAGTTAACAAAGGGCCTCCGGACATTAAGAAATTATTAATTCCTCTCCGGAAGCCCGTTTTTTAACGCCGATGCGCCGTTAAAACTCCACGCCCAGGCGGAATCCCACCCAGAATTCGTCTCCGGCATCCCTGTGACGCAGCACCGTAGCCGCCTGGGAATAATTGACGGAGCCGGAAAGCGTATAATATTCTGCAAACCTCCACGTCACACCCAGGCTCCAGTCAATGCAGTTGGAGCCGTCATCATAGTCCACGTTATAACCGCCGTTGTACCCGTACCTGACCATGGGAACCACGGTCACATTTTCCAGGGGGGACCACTCCAACCGCACAAAGGCGCTGTAATAGGCTTCAAAATCCTGGTGTTCCACTTTCACCTGGGTTTCCGCTCCTACAGCCAGCCAATCCGTTACGGCATAGGAGACCGTCAGCGCCGGATTGGCCACATTATAATCCTGCGTAAAATAGAATTGGTGCTCATACCAGGGATTGACAGTCCACTTCCCCAGATTCCAGGCGTAACCCAGAACCAGGTCCAGTTCATCGTAATTGGCGGAATCTCCTCCGGCATACCAGGCGCTGAACGTAAGATTCTTCCAAGAAATGCTCGGAGCCACTTCCCAGATGCCGCTGCCCGGCAGGCAGTCCAGACCTTCCGTTACGTACTTGCTGGACCACCCCGCCGAGAAGGAAAAGGCCCAGTCCGCGTCTGTGGAAGGTATGGCGGCCTCCTGCATGTTTGTCAGGGAGGCTATCGACGGAGAAACCGTTTCCTCTCCTGCGCAGACGGTTCCTGCTATCATGGCGCAGCCCAGGGCTGCGGCTCCTACGTTTCTTGCGTTGTACTTAATCTTCATAAAGACGTATTGAATACGTCTTGGAGCCTACACAGCATGTTGAACTGCGTGAAGTTAAGCCACATTCTCCAACCGTTATGAAAAAATATATTTTCCGGCTGCCGCAGATAATGCGCCGCTATTTTTTCCAGCCCAGTAAAACGGGACAAGGGCTACTCGGCTCCATCCGCCACAATTCTGTAACCCAGGCCGGATTCCGCGCGGATAATGCGGTTTTCCGGATCGGAATCCCCCAGCTTCTGGCGCAGGTGGGCAATGTGCACCCGCAGATAGTGTGTGTCCTCCTCATGCTGGGGGCCCCAAATTTCACGGAGCAGCTGGCGATGGGTCATCACCTTGCCCTGATGGAGCAGAAGCAGGCGCAGAATTCCGTACTCTTTGGAGGTTAAATGAATTTCCTCTTTCCCCTTCTCCACGCGCCGGGAACTCAGATCCACGACAATGGGACCCAGCCGGAATACGGACGGCTCGCGGTCCGGACGATTGCGCCGAAGCATCACGCGCAGGCGCGCCAGCAATTCACGGCCGCTGAACGGCTTGGTCAGGTAATCATCCGCCCCGGCATCCAAGGCATCCACCTTTTCATCCTCCCTGTCCCAAGCCGTTAGAATCAGGATAGGAACCTGAGTCCACTCCCGAAGCTGTTTCAGCACTTCCAGGCCGTTAATGTCCGGAAGCCCCAGATCCAGAATAATGGCATCCGGCCGCTTCAGCGCGGTCTCACTCAAGCCAAGCTGCCCGTTTTCACACTCGCGGACATGGTAGCCTGCGCCGGTCAGCGTCAGGTTCAGAAGACGGCGTATCTGCCGTTCATCGTCAATTATCAGGATATCTGCAGGAAAGTTGCTCATGAGGCAGGAGGAATTACTCTTCAGGAACACTATCGTGCTCCACCAGGGGAAGGACAAGCCGGAAACATGTTCCGGCGGAAACGGGAACCAGGGAGACGGCACCGCGCTGAGCTTCCATAAACCCGCGCACAATGGGGAGCCCCAGGCCCAAACCACCGGGCCGCGTCGTCCGGAAGCGCTCAAAAATGGTTTCCGCCCGTTCGGGAGGAATGCCCGGCCCCATGTCATGAATATCCAGCCAAACCTGGCCGCGCGCGGAGTCGGTACCACCTTGCAACGTAACAGAGGTTCCCTCAGGAGTATGTACGCAGGCATTCAACAGCAGATTGACCAGTACCTGTTCCATCAGGGAAAAATCCGCCTTCACCAGCGGATAGTCCGGCGGCAGGGAAACAGACACGGGATGATTCCGGCGTGCTTCCCTGGTAGCAGCCAGAGCCCCTTCAATAACATCCCCCAGATCGCACCAGTCCAGTTTGGGTTTCAAAGCGCCGGATTCCAGGCGGCTCACATCCAGCAAATTCTTCACCAGGCGGCGCAGACGGCGCGCGGCCAGTAAAATTTCCCCGTATTCTTCCCGCTCCTCCGGTGCGGACGCGGCACGTCCGGCCAATTTTTCACAGCCGCCCTCAATCACGGCCAAAGGCGTTTTGAACTCATGGGAAACACTGTCCAACAGGGATCGGTGCAGTTTTTCCGATTCTTCCATGAGCCGCGTACGCGCCCGTTCCGCCCTCAATTCTTCACGCTCCAGCGCCATGGCCAGCTGCGCTCCCATGCTTTCCAGCAAATCCTTCTGCCCGGCCGTCAGGCACTCCCCTTCCTCTGGCCTTACGCCCAGTACGCCCATGCAACGCTCCCCGGACATCATGGGAAGGTAAAACCCTTCCGCTACCGGGATCGTATCCGTAAACCTTCCTGCGGGGCGGCGGTGTTCCATACACCAGACTGCCACGCTCCATTCCTTCTCATCCATGGCGTACTCTCCGCCGGTCTCCCAAAGCCTCAGCTTACCGCCGCCTCCTTCCGGCGTCATGACAGCCAGGCGCACCCCCATAATCTGGCTGATCTGTCCCGCCGCGACGGAAATGAGGGAAGGCACGTCCGAAGCGGATCCAATGGCCCGGGAATACAGGAACAGGGCATTGGTCTTTTTTTCCCGTTCCCGTTCTTCCCGCTCGCGGATCCTCAGGCGGGAAGTGAGCCGTCCCGTAGAAAGGGCCACCAAAAAGAAAAAGAAGCACATCAAGGCGTCCTCCAGCCGCTCTATCTTGAACGTCATCACCGGGGGAATAAACAACAGGTTCCATAACAGGACGCTCAGCGCCGCGGCCAGAAGCATGGCCCAGCGGGAACGGATGAAAAAGCCCAGCCCCACTACTCCGGCCAAATACAGGAAACCGGGAGCAAAATAACCGGTAAATGCGGAAACCAGCAGGCCGGCACCCGTGACGGCCGCTGTCACGCCTGCGGCCAGCCAGTAATCCCGGCCATCTTTCTCCGTTTTCCGGTGCCAGCTCTTCCAACGGTTACGGCCCGGTCCCGAAGCGGCGGGAACCACGTAAATATCAATCTGGTCGCTTCCCTTCACCAGCTTATCCACCAGGGATATGGGCCGCACCAGGCCCCACAGGTAGCTTTCCTGCGGTTTGCCCACCACAATTTGGCTGACATTTCTTAAAAAAGCCATGCGGAGCAGCGTTTCCGCCAAATCGGAACCGGGCATCACGATCACTTCCGCGCCCAGCCGCCGCGCCAATTCCAGATTGGCGTCCAGCCGCTGCTGCTGTTCAGGAGGCAAGGGCACGCCCGTATCTACGGAAAGGGCTATCCACGGAGCGTTCAGGGCATAAGCCATGCGGCGCGTCCAGCGTACCAGCCGGGCGGAAAACGGGCTGGGGCCTACCGCCACCATCAGACGTTCCCCGCTGCGCCAGATAGAGCGGTCCCCGGAAATGGTACGCACCTCCGTCAGTTCATGGTCCACCTTCTCCGCTACGATGCGCAGGGCCAGTTCCCGGAGGGCCGTCAAATTGGACTCCTTGAAAAAATGATCCAGAGCGGCGGAAGCCTGGGGAGCGCTGTACACTTTCCCCTCCCGAAGGCGCGTCCGCAGCTGATCCGGAGTAATGTCCACCAGCTGGATGCAATCCGCCTCCGCCAATACGGAATCCGGCACGGTTTCCTGCACGGGGGCGGCTGTAATGTCGTGAACGGTATCGGAACGGCTTTCCAGATGCTGCACGTTCAGCGTGGTGTAAACGTCTATTCCCGCGGCCAGCAAATCCTCCACGTCCTGATAGCGTTTCCTGTGGCGCATTCCCGGGACGTTGGTATGCGCCAGTTCATCCACCAGAATAAGCTGGGGCTTCACGCGCAATGCCTCCTCCAAATCAAATTCCTCCATTTCCACTCCCCGGTAAACCATCTTTTTCATGGGAAGGCACGGCAGCCTGCCAATGAGCCGCATCGTATCTTCCCTCCCATGGGATTCCGCCACGCCGATAATGACTTGCACGCCCTTGTCCGCCGCCTGAATGGCCGCCTCCAGCATGGCGCATGTTTTGCCTACTCCCGGCGCCATGCCAAAGAAGATTTTCAGCAAGCCGCGGCCGGGACGGGCTTCCTCCCTCCGGATGGAGGCCAGAATCCTGTCCGCCCGCTGGCTGTCCGAATGCGTTTCTGAAAACATGAAAAGAGGAATCGGAATGATATCCGGCTTGAATGTTGGAATCAACCTAATGGAAGAACGTTCAGGGCGCAAATAAAACAACCCGGAAAAAACATTAAAATTTTATTAAATCCTCTCCCCTGTTTTCAGGCTCTCCCCACCCCTTCCTCTGCCAAGCATTCCTGAAATCTTTTTTTCATGATTTTCCCCTTCCAGGTTCCGCACCGTATCTCTACCACCCTGCCTCCGTCCTGTTTTTCCTGTGTCCGGCCATTGGAAGTTACTGTTCCGGAGGCATTGAAAAAAGCGGCGGCAGCCCTTCCTGCGCTTCAAATCCCGGGGCCATCCCCCGGACAAACCTGAAAGCTTCCTCCATCCGGGGAAAAGTCTGACAAATGAAAAACGGGAATGTTTCCCCCTTTCCTAATTGACAAACGATTTCCTTTCTTCTTAATGGGTTAATGTTTATCAATCCGGTACATTGTCTGCCAGCCTCTCTCTGCGCATGCGCGTTGCTTCCGGCAACAATCGCCTCCCTGCATGCGGAAACGGCTTACAGTACGCCCTGCGGCTATATCCAGACAACCCTGTACGCCAAAGCAACGGGTTATCTGGGTTTAGGGGTGCATCCGGAAGCCTTGGTACAGCACACCCTTGAAGAAGGCAACATTACCATTTCCGGTAATAAAGTCACCATCACGGACCCGGACGTTAATTTCAACGACCTGATGAATGAAAACTCCGCCTATGTGCTGGTTCTTCACTTCGGCAATGAAGTTATAGCTCTTCCCTTAAACCGGGATGGTTGGAAAAAACCGGGAGCCAGCTGGACGGAGCATTCCATTAAAGTGGATGACCGCCTTCTTTCTGATCTGGTAAGCAAGGGCACTCCCCCCGATTCATATGTCCTGCGCAAGGCGCGCACTCTGGATGATATTCTTGGAGAAGACAACCAGTTTGGCCTGAAAAGCGGCTCCGCCATGTCTGCAGACACGGTTAATATCTTTAATTCGGCAACCACCAAGCTTGCCGCTTATTATTCTGGAAATGAATGGAGAAGAAGGGGATCTACGGAAAATATCGGCAGTATGCCGGTGTTCAGCCATGAACCCCTGACCATTACGCGCAAAGCTGGTTCCGATGTTACAGCTGTGGTCATTGGGGAAGTATCCCTGAAGAATCAGAAGCTGGTCGTTCCCACATTCAATTCCCTTCTTCACACTCGCCTGCCCCTTTCCCAGACTTTGGCTGAAATAGCTTTGCAATTGCCTGATGACGCCGTCATCAACATTCCCGCAGATGACAAAAATGCCATGGTCAAGGTCGTCAACAACAACGGTTCCTGGAAACGTCAGGACAATGGAGAGGATGTTTCCAATATCCCCTTCAGCGGAGTTTTTTCCATCTACTACGAATCTTCCAAGACACCTTCCTACATCACGGTGTCCAGCAAACATCAAACCAACAAATAACCAGCCATGTTCTATCGCTCCCTTTTCACCAATGCTTTCACCGCCTGCGCTCTCTTTTCTGGAGAAATTGCCTTAGCGGACAGTTTCAATATCAGCAATGACGATTCCTCCGCATATTCCCTAATCAATTCTCTCGGAGAACCGCTAAATGCAGGCAATGCCATTTTAGGTACCTTCAGCAGCGGTACTTGGAGTTATGATGTGACCACCAGCCGATGGAACTTCCAAGGCAATTCGTATGCACAGGATCAACTGAAATACAGTGATCTGATGAGCATGCAGAACAACTTCACCAGCGCGTTGACAAATATACCGGAAGAGCAAAATGGCGGCGTCGCTGACGGCAGATTTAACTTGTCCGGAGATTACTCTTCTTCCCTGACATCCCCGGTTTATCTAATGGTGACGGGACAGGATGGAGAAACAGCTCTTTTTGTCTTTAAAGACGTATCCAGCGACAGTCTGCTTAATTACGATAATATAGATATATCCGGCACCGAGACGTTCGATCTGTGGCTTACGACCAAGGAGCAGGCTCTAACAAACGAGCTTGACTACTACACCGAATGCATCCTGGGAAACATCAATCTGCAAAACAATACCATCCAGCTTTTGATCCCGGAACCCGCGACAGCCACCATGAGCTTGCTGGGTTTGACGGCCCTGATGGTACGCCGTAAACGGAAATAGAAGCTTCCCTTTTCATCAAACCCCTGTACGGGTATTTTCCGTACAGGGGTTTTTTGTTCTGCCAATTGTTCATCCTCCATCTTCTTCTGCATTTTCCCTCCAGAAAACCCATGGAGCCCGGCAATAAAACCGCCCCGCGCACTCGGAAAGAGCGGCGGGGCGCTTGTTCAAACGGTAAAAACCGCAGGAGTTATTTCTTAACGGGAATGATATCCAGTTCCGCTACGGCGGCGTAATCCCGCCCCTGCGCCTCACTAAGGGCGGAAAAACGGAAATAACGCGCCTTGACGGGAGCCTGGAATTTCACTTCCTGTAGGTCAGCACTGTCCGGGAAGGAGCCCTTGGCGGCAGGCTGCCATTTCTCTCCGTCCGTGCTCACGTCCACGGAATAATCTTTCACGCGGCCATTACTGCTGCCATCCTGACGTGGAAGATAAGTGATTCCGGAGAATTCCCGCTCCTTACCCAGGTCCACGGCCAGTACATGCGGATGTTTGGTCACGGTTTTATTGTATTCAGAGTGCCAGAAGGTGCCGGGATCACCGTCAATGGCGAATTCGGCGTCCGCTTCGCCCTGCTCCTGGCTGGTTACACTCTTGACCGTATACTTGTCCGTGCGGGTCAGCATGGTCATATCCAGCCGGGCCGCAGGCACGCGGATTTCCCCCTTGTAGGACTTGGCGGTAATGGGCCGCATAAAGAAGGACATCGGGTAGGGTTTGTTGGCCTTGATGATGTCCCTGCCCATGGGGCCGGGACCGCAGGAAGCACCCCCCAGGCCGCGCGTGGCGGAAGAGAGAACCAAAACGGTCTTATCCGTCGTCTTCGGCAGTTCCACGGGGTGGTTTGCCAGGATCAAATCCGTGGTGGTATACGGAAGGGCGGAGAAAGCGAACGGTGCGCCCACGGAACCGAAAAGCAGGCCGTTCCCCTTGTCGTCCGTAACGGCCACCCAGCGGGTATCCTCATGGTTGCCGCAATCCTGCGGTCTGCCGTACGGGAAGAAAGAATCCCAGGCTGTCGTTTTATACACGCCCAGAGGCATGCCGCTCTTGCGGTCCGCATAGTTTTCTTCCGGCCCGCGCCCGTAATAGGCTACGTTGTCCATATTCGCCGGCAACTGGAGTTCGTATCCCAGGCGCAGCAGTTCCAGGGGATTGCCGCGCGGAAGCAGTACGGACTGGCAGACGACAGTTCCATCCGCATAGATGGTCCATTCCAAATTATTGATGAAATGGGTGTTCGTATCGTTCAGGGGTTGTTTCCTGGCCGTGATGGTGGTCTTGGTATCGCCGTAGCCGCTGATGTTTTCAGCCTGTTTGCCGCTTACCTTGATGGATTGCTTGACGGTGACGCTATTGCCGTTATCAATGGCTTCGTAACTGAGCAGTTCATGCTTCAGTTCACGGAGGCCGTTAGCCATGCTCTTGGCCATGACGCCCGGCTCATTGCTGGAGGCGGCGCGCAGGGCGTTCACCGCCATGGGCGTTTTAAACAGAGGCTTGCCGTTTACCGTGAACTGGGCCAGTTCCCCGGTGGCCGCGTCAAACTGCACGGAAAAATCCTTGCCGGAAACGGTATGCTTGTCCGTGCTGAGGCTGACTTTGCCCGCAGGAGCCTTGAACACAGGCAGATCTCCCTGCACGGGAAGCTGGAGCTGGTCAAAGGCCAATTCATATCCCTTCTTGGCCCACCCCCTGTCCTTCTTCAGCTTGTAACTTATGCGCAAGGCATACTCCACCCCCGGTTTCCGGTTTTTCAACTGGGGAATGTCCGGAATGGGAACCACAATCTTTTCTCTGGGACCGGCCGGAGGCGTGTCCAGCCTGCCTTCAGCCACTACATTGCCGTTTTCCGTGAGGGTCCAGGTAATGTCGTATGGAGAAAGGTCCGTAAAGAAATTCTTGTTGAAAATGGAAATCCTGCCGTCGTCCGTCAAAGATGTGGAAATATTCTGATAGACGTGCTTGACTTCAAAATAACCCGGTTCCGGCGTACGATCCGACAGGATGGTGCCGTTGAACACAAACTGGCCGCTATTGGGATGGTCGTTGAAATCGCCGCCGTAGCAGAGCATCTTTTCTCCATTCGGCAGGGTCTTGTACAAGCCCTGGTCCACCCAGTCCCAGATGGCGCCGCCCATAATGCGGTCGGAAGACTCGATGGCCTCCCAGTAATCCGCCAGGTTGCCCATGGCGTTCATCATGTTGTGTGCATACTCGGAAATATAGTAGGGCTTGGGAAAATCCTTGTTGCCCGCCATGGAACGCGTCCAGTCCACGGACGGATACTGGTTGGACCCCAGGTCCACAATGTCATTATTGCGTTCGTAGTGGGTGGGGCGGGACATATCCCTGGCCTTCACCATCTTTTCCGCACTGCGGAAATTCTGGCCGGGGCCGGCTTCATTCCCCAGGGACCACATAATCACGCAGGGATGGTTCTTGTTGCGCTCCACCATCGCCATGATGCGGTCCACATGGGCCGGCATCCACTCAATGGGATGGGAAAGGGACTCCTTGCCATAGTAATAGCCGTGGGACTCGATGTTGGCCTCATCCTGCACGTAAATGCCGTACTTGTCACAGAGGTAATAAAAATAAGGATCCGCGGGATAATGGGAACAGCGCACGTGGTTGATATTGGCGCGTTTCATCATCCGCACTTCTTCCTCCATCTGCTCCGGAGTCACGTAATGCCCTGTTTCCGGATGGCTTTCATGGCGGTTCACGCCCTTTACCTTCACCGGCTGGCCATTTACCAGAAACACGCTGTCCTTAATCACCACATTGCGGAAACCCACGCGGGAGGAAACCATTTCTTCCGTCTTCCCGTCACGCTTCAGCGTCAGTACCAGGGTGTACAGGTTGGGATCCTCCGCAGACCATAGTCTGGGTTTGGAATAAATGCCCAGCAGGGAAGTTTTAAAATCCTTCATGCCGGTAATGCGCAAGGGCTTTTCCAACACGCCGTCATATGGCGCATCCTTGGGCTTGACAGGTTCTACCAGTTTTCCGGCAGCGTCATACAGGGCCATGGAAACCGTGCAGCCGTCCAGCTTTTCCGTTGCCGGAAACAGATTGCGAACATCCACATCCACCTGAAGGCGCCAATCGCCGTCCACGGTCCCCGGTTTGGCATGGTCAATATTCAAAGCCCAATCCCTTTGGTCCACCGGATTGGCCTGTGCGAAAAAGTCGCGGATGTGAACTTTCGGCAGCGCAAAGATGGAAACATTGCGGAAAATGCCGGACAGGCGGAACATATCCTGGCATTCCAGATATGCTCCGTCGGAATGGCGGTACACCTCTGCGGCCACCACGTTCTCCCCCTTCTTAAGGTAGGGGCTGATGTCAAAACGGGCCGGATTCCGGGAATCTTTGGAAAAACCTACATACTGCCCGTTGATCCAGAGGTAGAAGAAGGAATCCACTCCGTCAAACTGCATGTACACTTCCCTGCCGTCCCAGTCCGCAGGCACTTCAAAAGTGCGGCGGTAGGAACCTACGGGGTTCCGTTCCTTGTAGGACGTATAATTCTTGTTGGAAGGCTCCTTCATTACATAAGGCCAGGAGCGTTCAAAGGGATACGGCTGATTGGAATAAATGGGGGTGCCGTAACCCTGAGTCTGCCAGGAGGAAGGCACCTTAATCTCCTTCCAGTCCTTTACGTCGTAATCCGGCTTGTAAAAATCGGCCGGGCGGCTCTGGGGATCCTTCGCCCAGTGGAACTTCCACTGACCGTTCAGGGACCTGCGCCATTTACTGTTTTCAGGCAGCACTTTCAAGGCGGACTGCAAATCGCTGAAAGACGCGAAAAAGGCGGTTGGAGCTTCCTTATTCAAATGCAGGTTTTGTTCCTGTTCCCATTCCAGCCCTGTGGGGGCTGGCGCGGGGGCGGAATCGCCCGGTGCTCCCAGGCCGCACATGGCGGAACTTACCGCCAGTGCGGTACAGTATAAAAGCCAGGATCTGGTCGTTCTCATGAAATCAATATGTGTCGGAGTTGATATGCACAAACGGATTGTCCTGTTACATACGAATCCGCAATTCTAATTCTAACAGCAAACTTGCCCTTTGCAAGCTGCTGTTGCGTTTATGAACGGCCTGCAAACGCAGCCGTTAAAAAGTATGCCGGAGCTGGAGAACGCCCACACACTGCATGGATTCCTGCTGGGTGTATTCCTTGGTCATGTAATGCAGGCCGAAAAGCAATTCCGAGCGCTTGTACCGGAAGCCGAAGCCATAACCCCATTCTCCCACTACGGGATACTTGTTCACATACTTGGGGGAGGAACGAAACACCGTACCATCCAGATACAGGTCATGAGCCACGGCTCGCACGGCAGCATGAATATAACCGTAATACCCCCAATTGGAAACGGACATCCTGTTATAAACGAAGGGAGGCGCTGCACTGGTCGCTCCGCGAATGCTGTTCTCCGGAGAAGTATTGCCCAGATTATAGCCGAAGCGGAAGGACATGCCGCCCCCCGCCTGCACCTTTACTGTGCCGGCGTCCGCATGCCAGTAAGCCAGGGCATCCGTTTCAAAACCGGAGCCGTAGCGCTTCTCCAGTCCGCGCAGGCGGTAATACCGCTTGAAAAACAAATTGGCGGTCATCTCTCCAGGGAGCTGGTTGGCCCAGCCGGGCCATTGCTCCATACCCCACAGCTTATGAATGAAATGCTGGGAGCCCTTGGCGAGGGAATTCGTGCCCGTGGTGCCGAGCTGCAGCTCCAGGGAATTGGCCCGGTCTTCATTCTTGACTAGGGAGGTCAGCCCCAGCGTCAGGTTGCCCACATAGGGGTGCTGGTTGTAGATGGGATAGGTGGCCTTCTGCTCCGGGGTGTACATGAGCTGGTTCAGGTCCAAACCCCACTGCTGGCGCAGGTTGGCGGAACCGTTCATGCCCATGAACCGCCGCCAGGAATCCGAGGCGTTCGTGCCGCCCAGCACTGTTCCCAGCATGCCGGAAAACGTATGGCTCCGGGACGTGGTGCCGGACATCCACGCAAAGCGGACGCCGTTGGTATAATTATCATCATCCCCCACGAACATATCGTTTTCCAAATGGAAACTGATAACGGAGCCCTCCTGCGGCGCTTCTATCTGCTGGGTTCCTGCCTGCAGGAAGCCCACCGGCAGCAGGGCGGCGCACATGCACAAAGCCGTACATTTCATGCGGGGCAGTTTGTGCGTTTCACTTCCGCGTGGCAAGGAAAAATCAGGCATGCTCTGCGTTTGCACTTTTCAAAGCCGGCAAATATCCACAAACTTCATCCGTTCCGCCACAGTCCCTTACACCATGATTATTGACACGCACTGCCATCTGGCTTCCGCTCAATTCGACCAGTCCCGCAGGGAAACTTACGTCCAGCATGCCCTCCGGGAAGGCATTGACCGCATGATTACGCTGGGGGCGCGGATGGATGACTGGGAGGCAAACACGGCGTGGGCGCGCCAGTTTCCCGGCGCGGTTTTTTGTGCGCTGGGCATCCATCCGGACGATGCCCATGACGCCCCGGCAGACTGGGCGGACCAGCTTTTCCGGAAGGCGCAGGACGTTCCCCTGGCCGCCATCGGGGAAACGGGCCTGGATTACTTCCACGGGACGCCCCAAGGCTGGGAAACGGAACAATTCCACCGCCTTCAGCAGAATATGCTGGAACAGCACTTTGATTTGGCGGCGAGCCTGGGCCTTAATATCGTCCTGCATACGCGGGACCGGAAAGGCACCGCGAGCTTTGAGGACGCCTTGGCGATTGCCCGGAACTACGCGGGCCGTGTGCGTCCCGTATTTCACTGCTTCATCGGAAATACCGCTCAGGCCATGCGGATCTTTGACGAACTGGACGGCATGGTCTCCTTCACCGGAGTAGCTACTTTTAAAAACGCGCCCGTAGTGGCGGAAACTGCAAGCTGGTGCCCGGAAAACCGTATCATGCTGGAAACGGACTCCCCCTATCTCAGCCCGGAACCCCTCCGGGGCCGCATGAACGAACCCGCCCATCTCATTCATACAGCCCGTTTCATCGCCGCTGCCAGAGGAATGAACCTGGAAGATCTGGCCCATGTAACGACCCGAAATGCGGAAACCTTTTATAATCTGGGCAAGGTCTGAAAAAAAATCCCGACAATCCGCGCTACCGCCTTGAATCCGAAATCATAAATTAGTATGAACAGGGCACACATGAAAACGCCATTCATTTTAACCTGCGCCTGCGCTGCCGCGCTGGTATTCCCCCTCTCTTCCTGCTCCACCCAGAATTCCTCCACGGCTGGTTACGACACTGCGGAACCGGCCAGCGGCGAAATCCCGCCGTGGATTGCGGAAAGCTCTGATCCCGCTTACGAATCCGGCCATTACAGCCCGGTTCAGAGTTCTTCCAGCTACGCTTACAATCCCCCCGCCAAGCCTTCCGTCACTAAAAAATCATCCGCGCGGAAGAGCACGGCCGGCAGCAAATCCTCCCGCAGCACGGCTGCCAGAAAGAGCTCCTCCCGTAAATCCGCTCCCAAGGCCCGCACCTACACCGTGAAAAAAGGCGATACGCTGGGAGCCATCGCCCGCAGGAACGGCACCTCTGTCAAAGCTCTCAAGAGGGCTAACGGCCTTAAGTCCGATCTGATTCACATCAACCAGAAGCTGACAATCCCGCGTTCCAAGTAATCCGGAGAATCCTCCCGGTTCCACCACTTATGAAGCCTCTCCTTGTGCTGGCCGCCTTCCCCATGGTGCTCATGGGGTGGGCGTCCTGTTCCCACTCCGGCACGGGCCATGCGGCCCTGCCGGATCCGCGTGCCGTGGACAAATCCGTTCCGGAATATAAAAACCCGTTTCATCCTTCCACATACGCTCATTTTGTAGCCCGCAAGGACTACCGGAAAACGTACGACGTCTATAAGGACGATACCTTGTTGAACCGCCAGCCGAAAAAATCCCGAAAAATCTTCGTCTGCCTGGACGAACAACGGGGCCAGTATCTGGTGGACGGCTTGGTCGCCATGGACTTCCCCCTCTCCTCCGGCGTAAAAGCCTATCCGACCAAAACGGGGGACTACGCCGTTATCTCCAAAAAGGAAGACCATACTTCCAACCTCTACGGCAAAATGTACGATGCCGAAGGCAAATGCATCAACTACAATGCCGAATCCACGGATCCCGTACCGGAGGGAGGTCGTTTTGACGGCTCTCCCATGCCTTATTGGCAGCGTCTTACCAACGCGGGGCTGGGCCTGCATGTAGGGAAAGTTCGGCGGCATCCTGTTTCCCATGGCTGCGTCCGTCTGCCGCGAAATGTTGCGGAAATTCTCTACAGGCAAACCAGCATAGGAACGCCCGTTACCATCCGGAAAACGCCGTTGCCCGTGCCGGAAGCGCAGAAAGTCCCTGCCGTACAGTAACAAACAGAAAGAATCCTGCTACAGCAAAAACGACTTTTACCGGACAGCCTTTTTCAAATATATCTCTAAAAAATTCTCTTCCTTTAGCGAATCCCTGTTAATCCACCTGCCGTCTGCAGGATTATAATAACGGTAGTTGTAATAGACCAGAGCCAATTTGCCGTCGTTCATCTCACTAGACCACTGTACGGGCTGGACGAGACTGCCTGTGCTGCCAACTGTCCCATAGGGAGAGTAGTCATAAGCCGCCGCGATCGTTCCCTACCCATCAAAAACTTCCGTCACATTCTTGTTGAAGTCCCATCCATAGCAGTAAAGAGAGGCGGCCTGCACCAAGACCAGGGGACGCGTGGCCACCGGTTCCAGAGGATCCCACAACAGTGTCCGAAGCACGTTCCGGTTGTCCAGCATATCCTGCGCCGCTAGTTACAGGTAGCTACGGTCATTCTATTATAAGGATTTTTAGGGGATCCACATTTTTTATGATTTTTTGTTATCTTTTATACAATTGTTCTGGTACTATTTATCATATGGAAAATGTTCCGATTCAATTCTCTTCCTGTGTTCTTTGTAATACGCTAGCTTCTTATAAAAACAAGTCTGAAAACATTTTTTCATGATTATTTCAATTGGAAGCAGATTTATTTTTGATTTTCTTCAAAACATCTATTATTCTGAAACACTCAATGACTATAATAAGATAAGAAAAAATTAATGCTGTATATGATATTAAAAGTTCATTCGAAAAGTTTTCCCATAATAGATTTATACCATGATACATTGTTGACAAAACTCCAATTATTCCAGAGATCAGAAATAAATAAATTGTGAGTTTGATAATTGGAAAAGGGAAGTTATTAAATGAAAAATTAAGAGTATTTTTTTTAACCAAACAAGAATTCTTAAAAATAGGATTACAAAAATACATCCACAAACTAATTCGAAATATTCATATCCAGTTAAAGGAGATTCAGGGTAAATCATAATAAAGATGACTAATTATATCGTGTTCATTATTTAGACCATATTTTTTTATTTTCATTAAAAGATTTGTTAGAGATTTCTTCAGTTTGATCTATAACAAATGGAATTTTCAAAGTAGCGGCAATCTTAACATACCCCGTTGCATCTAAAGTTAAAGATATTGGTTTTGCATTCAAAGTTAACCCAGCACTTATCTTAAAATCAATAGAATAAGATGCTTGTATATAAGATGATAATGTAATACCTGCATCAATTCTATGAGACAATCCTAATAATTCTTCCCGATAGTATGTTGAAGTTTTACCATTACAATTGTCAATTTTAAGTATTTTTTCATTACTTAATCCAGCAACCATAGTTCGTAAAGAATATTCAATATCAGGCAGAATAGGCAACCATTTTTGTTTAATTTTAAGTCCTATGCCTACACCTATACCAACATCTGTTCGTAATTTTGCTTCAATGCATACACAATTTTTCTTTTTTTCTATTGATATACTTCCCTCAATAATAAGAAGAATGGGTATGTAACCCGCAGGGATAGTCATTGTGTAGCCAAATTCGTTAGTTTCTTTTCCGAGATAATCAATAGAGAATACCACTTCATTATCAACAAACCCATACAAATTCCATCCTCCTTCTGCAGCGATTGGACGCGATTGATCCACCTGCCGTCAGCGGGATTGTAATAGCGGTAGTTGTAATAGACCAGAGCCAATTTGCCGTCGTTCATCTCGCTGCTCCACTGCACCGGCTGGACGAGACTGCCCGTGCCGGTCACGGTCCCATAGGGCGAGTAGTCGTAAGTTGCCGCGATCGTTCCCCGCGCGTCGAAGACTTCCGTCACATTCTTGTTGAAGTCCCATCCATAGCAGTAAAGAGAGGCGGCCTGCACCAAGACCAGGGGACGCGTGGCCACCGGTTCCAGAGGATCCCACAACAGTGTCCGAAGCACGTTCCGGTTGTCCAGCATGTCCAACGCCGCTAGTTGCAGGTAGCCGCGGTACAGGTAGCGTTCATGGCTGGCGACCGTCCCGTTGACGGTGACCTTCTTCATGTAGCGGCGTCCCTGGTAGTCGTAGCCGCATTCCACCACCGTACTGCCGTCCCGGCTGGTGAAGCTCACCGCGCGGTTGGCCGCGTTGTACACGACCGTCCAGATACCCGTTGATGTTTTGATCAAGGGTTGTTCCAAGGAGGAAGAGGGAGATTTGAGAGTGGAGTTGGCAATGCTAATACTATGGTCAAGGAATTCCTAATGACGGTGTTGCATATGGCAAAACCGCGTGCGGATAAAGTGGCCTGTGGTATTGAACACATCATATTTCTGGAAGAAATTTCCAGATTCGAGTTGATCACGGACCATGTTCGGAAGTGCTAAGAGGGGATTGATGACTGAATTTCGGTATCAGCAATCATGCAGTATCCCGACAAGATTATTCTGCATAATTCCGATTATATTGTTACTATTTCTCATGAGGAGAAATAGCTATTATGACTAAATATTTATCTCCTTGAATTATTTTTTTATACAATATGAAAATCTCACCAAATGGGAATGTTATAAATTCATGTTTATCCGTTTCTTTATATTCTTTTTCCAAAAATTTATCCCGAATATGCAACATACTATAAGGTGTAAGATCTCCTTTCAAGAAATCCTCATTTATTAATGAATAGATTTCAGGATTTTTTATTATTTCTTTATTAAAATCATTTTTTACTCCTGAAACATCCAGAATATTATCTGTACTTATGCCAGAATAAGAGACTCTTGCGTCCAGTCCGTCTTGTAATTTCAAGGCCTGCAAGTGAATGCAATCCGTCCATTGCTGATCAGTTTGGAAAATATAAATTATTCTTATTCTCCCCCGCATCGAAGTATGCAGCCTCCACGAATTCTGAGGAACCCCCATAGTATTTGTCATCATTTTTTCCCATGTATCGGGTTGGGGAGGAGATTTATCGCACCCACTGAGAATAATTATTAACAAAATTATATAAATTTTATTGTATAAAGTATTCATATTAAATATCAATAGAGTTAATAATAGTTTCCAATTCACTAAATGTAAAATTACCCCAAACTTCAATTGGAAAAGCCGCTGAGGAATCCACTTTGTCCTGAACAATCGTTTCCAAAAATTGTTGCCATTCAGGATCTCCCTCTGTAGGATTAGCGTCAATTACATCGTACCAAGCTAAAGATACCCCTTCAGAAGACAATAAAATAATATCATCTTTTGATTTTACACAAATTTTAAATTTTCCATACCCTAATACTTTTTGCGGGCGACCTAACCACCAACCTGAGGAATGAAGATGGACCCCAGACTCGTATCCTAGATGGACAGAAAATTTTGCAGTAATATCCTTTTTGTCTACAAAATCTATCTCTATGCTTTTTGGATAATTATTTATATTTTCTAATTCTTCTTTTATAATTTGCTGTAGTGCTTCTTCAAAAGTTCTTTGCATTCCTGCAGAATCTCTCATTTGAGCTATCATTGCAGGTTTAGAAGGGAAAGGAACTACAGTTCCTATTCCTCTCAAAAAGTTTATAACATAACGAGCATATATTAATTCACCCAGAGTATCTTTTCCTAAGTAATCCGTACATATCATGGGAACATTTCTCACGAACCCGTACAAATTCCATCCCCCTTCTTCAGCGATAGGATCCCTGTTAATCCACCTGCCGTCAGCGGGATTGTAATAACGATAGTTGTAATAGACCAGGGCGAGTTCTTCGTCGTTCATCTCGCTGGACCATTGGACGGGCTGGACGAGGTTGCCTGTGCTGCCAACTGTCCCATAGGGCGAATAGTCGTAAGTTGCCGCGATCGTTCCCCGTGCGTCGAAGACCTCCGTCACGTTTTTGTTGAAGTCCCATCCATAGCAGTACAGGGAAGCGCCCTGCGCGAGGGCCAGGGGGCGGGTGGCCACCGGTTCCAGAGGATCCCACAACAGTGTCCGGAGCACGTTACGGTTGTCCAGCATGTTCAAGGCGGCTATCTGCAAATAGCCCCGGTACAGGTAGCGTTCGTGGCTGGCGACCGTGCCGTTTTGGGGCACTTTTTTCATGTGCCTTCTGCCCATGTAGTCGTAGCTGCATTCTATTGCTGTGTTTCCATCTTTGCTGGTGAAGTTCACTGGGCGGTTACAGTAATTTCGTTTCTGCCGTAATTAATAACTACATCCTTCAGCAACAAGAACTCTTCTTTTTATTTTTAAATAATGAAGAGAATATTTTGTTTATTCGCACAACAAACTTAATTTAAATAATTATATTAATATATTTTCACTATTCATCCATTATATAATTAAATAAATAAAATTCAATATGTCCTATCATTAACCCTACCATTCCTGACAATATCAAAAAATAATAATGTTCATCGCATAAGATATAGCTTAACATGGCTCCTATTATAAGTCCGATAATCATCCCTGAAAAACAAGATAAGAATTTACTTATTTTATCACAAAAAACACGCCAAATTATCCAGCTGGTTATAGTCAATATAAATGTTACCGGAAATGAAAATATAATCATCGAAAATCCAGACATGAGAGCATGGTGAAAATTAGATACACATATGGAATATCCAATTCCAATAAGCCAAGGAGCCAACCCGCAAATTAACATGATATGGATTATGTTGTATATTAATCGCATTGAGAATCATTAAGTAACATATTCCAACCAATATCAGCGCCTCCTTCCGGAAATCCTAAAAAAGGGATAAAGGCTCGACTAGCATAACAAGTCACATGGGCTTTCAACCTACAGTTGTTTCTTTCTGAACAACACGAGATTTCTTGACACTGTTCTTCAGCATTTACCAGGCAAAGAGCTGTCGAAATGACTGCTATTGAAAACTGGTATTTCTTTAAAAAATCAATACATATGGATCTTGCCTTGTCTGGATAAGGATCAAGGACTTTTGATGAATTTTGACATGTGCATTTTGGTGCAGGTATGGAATATCTGCAAAATTCTGATGCTAAATCATCTGGGGTGAGCGGTGCAGAAGGAGGTATTCCGGGTGGAGTGTATTCACCATTGGGCCATACAATACCGCTATTACTTGTTGAAGTAGGAAATTCTGGATGGGGAATAGGCAAGTCAAATCCCAAGCCATTCCTATCCCTCTTATCTATTGCATTATTTCTAACGAACGCATAAAGATTCCATCCTCCCTGTTCAGCAATGGGATCGCGATTGATCCACCTGCCGTCTTTGGGGTTGTAAAAGCGGTAATTGTAATAGGCCAGGGCGAGTTCTTCGTCGTGCATCTCGCCGGACCACTGGACGGGCTGGACGAGTCTTCCGGTGCGGGTGGCTGTTCCATAGGGGGAGTAATCGTAAGCCGCCGCGATCGTTCCCTGTGCGTCGAAGACTTCCGTCACATTCTTGATGAAGTCATGGCTGTAAAAGTAGATAGCATTATCTTGAACCAAAACCAATGACCTTGTTGCCACTGGTTTCAGAGGATTCCACAAATTTGTTTATTAATTAAAATAATAATGACGATATAATGAATAAAATGATAATTCCTAAAATGAAAAATAGAATAGATGATTTATAATTATTTAAGGATTTATATGCTCAATTACTTTACTCTTTATATTAGTCCATGGAATAGGGCCTACTACCCTGCTGTCCATGGCATTTCTGTCTAAACAGAGGATGTAGAATGTTTTTTTCGGAATAATCATATTCATATATTTCTGCTTCATTTTATATCCTTCCAACACATTTGGTTCTGATTTCGTATAAACATATTGGAAAGGTCTAATATGAGCTATTTGATCATTAATCCATATATCACCATGTTTTAACTCTAGATGTTCATTGGGAAAACCAACTACTATTCCTAATGTACTTGTATTGCTAGGAATGGATGTGTAAGAAGGAAAATTCCAATGAACTATATCTCCCCGTTTTAATTCATCTATATTGTGAATGCGTTTCATGATAACGATTGATCCCGTTGGAACTAATGGTTCCATAACTGGCGACTTCATTACGTATACTCGTAAAAATATGGTCAATAACCAATATATTAAAGCAGCACATAAGACTGCGATTCCTGCGACAATATAGAATTTCTTTCTTTTGATTTTCATTGCTATGCTCTCCAATCTTCTGGGAAATTAGTACCACACAGACTACCTGTTCCTGACAATTTTACACACTCATAGGTTTTACTTTGAACTCTCCCTGTATATCGGGGTGCTTCATCGGAATTCCTTCCTCCGACTTCCTTCCACTTGCAAGATAAATCATAACCATCAAATGTTGCAATTTTTTCCCATCCATTACATAAAGTAGTTGTATTGCCAATACGATTAGGGTTGTTACCTAAATTAATTTTAAAAGGTTTATTCGTTCCTTTACACTTCAAACAAATTGCTATTATTCCAGAATTCTCTGCATCTTCTTCCCAATATCCTGGAATATAGGGTCCATTAAGATCAGTTATAAGAGATTTTTTTATTTTTCCTATCAATCTTTTAGTTATAAATCGCCCCAATGATAATAATCCCAAATAATCTGTTGTATATATTATATTTTTATTAAAACTATATAAATTCCATCCCCCTTCTTCAGCGATGGGATCGCGGTTGATCCACCTTCCGTCTGCGGGATTGTAATAGCGGTAATTGTAATAGACCAGGGCGAGTTCTTCGTCGTGCATCTCGCCGGACCACTGGACGGGCTGGACGAG
>ERZ835080.711-NODE-711-length-33343-cov-11.381188_pt1 | contig 33343 bp, 30 predicted proteins | sample MGYA00519688_ERZ835080 | MGnify/ENA primary metagenome ERZ835080 (study PRJEB31850, sample SAMEA3708770) | human gut metagenome | biome: human gut; feature: human-associated habitat; material: faeces | place: China | collected 2014 ... | reverse complement strand
TGGCTTTTGTTTTGTTGCCGTATCGCGTCGACTTGTATATAATACCATGTGACCTGCATTATGTCAACACCTTTTTTGTTACTTTTTTAACATTTTTTCGTGATACACGTGGCTCAGTATTCAAAAGAAGTATCATGTATGCACGCTTTAAAGCACCTAAAATTTCTTCAAAAAATCTCAAAAAAAGTTAAAATTTCTACCGAAAAACGGCAAAATCTGCGTAAATTTCTCCAAAAAAATCGAGCTGACGCAAGAATTTTTTCTCTCGTCAACTCGTTTTTTATTGTACTAATACCATTCTATTTTACTTCAATCGGCAGCTTAATCAGCTGCTGCTGCTCGCCGCTGTTATCCAGCATCACAAAAATTTCTTCTGCATTACCGGTTTCCCAATCAGCTTTAAACAATTCAATCGGATAAAGCTTGTGAATTTGGCGCCAGCTGCTGAATTTATATGCAGGAATATATCGGCGCACCTTTTCCTCATCACGCCAAAAAGCAGAAACTAGCTCAAAAATTGCCTCCGTCTGCCACTTCAGCCACTCCGGACGCCATTGCGGTATCTCGCAGAATACGTCAAAACGCAGAATCTCCAGCAATTCCGTTTGCTGCTCTACATAGTTTTCTTCTATAAACTGCTTTAAGATAGCTGCTACACCCTTGGCGTTATGTGTCTGCGGATAGAAGCCTGCCTTCACCCACCACTGCGTTAGCTGTCTGTAAAAGGCAAAGGCTGTCATGCCGGAAGCACGCAGCAATGCCCTCAGCGTATATTTAAAGCCACCGCTGTTGGCCGTCTGGTCCAGAATATTATCCAAGTGCTTCAAATACAGCATATCCTCATATGGCATATACTTAGTCGCCAAAATCTCATAAGGCGGTTCGTCCATATAACGCAAATCATGCTGCTCGGTTTCCTTACGCATCTGAGTTCCCGGCAGAACCTTTAAAAAACCCAACTGCAGCATATCCGCACCCAGTCCGTAAACATCATCAAAGGATTTGGCAAAGGTAGGCAAATCCTCATACGGTAAGCCTGCAATCAAGTCGACATGAATATGCATATTGCCGAAGGACAGTAAGCGCTTAACGTTCGCTGCCAGCTTCTCCCAGTTATCCTGTCTATTAATAGCCTTCAATGTAGGCTGATGCGTGCTTTGAATGCCGATTTCCAACTGAAAGCGTCCCTTCGGAACAGTCGCCAGAAAATCCATAACTTGTTCAGACAGTATATCGGCCTTAATTTCAAAGTGGAAGGTTGCATTTGTATCAGCCTGTGCCAGATGCTGCATCATCGGCAGAAAGTATTTTTCGTCCAGATTGTAAGTACGGTCTACGAACTTCACCAACGGCACGCCTGCAGCAATAAATCGGTCCAAATCGCGCAGCACAAGCTCCAGCGGACGCTTGCGCACAGAGCGCGATATGCCGGACAGGCAATACGCGCAATTAAACGGGCAGCCACGCGTGCATTCGTAATAAACTATTTTATGCTCTGCCAGCATTTTTTCCAGATCAGGATACGGAAACGGCAGCAGTGACATATCATCTATTACGGTAATGCCTCCATTCAGGTTCACCTGCTCCCCTTCGCGATACGCAATATGCTGAGGGACAGAGCCACCGCCAGCCAAATACTCCAGCAGCTCGCTGAATACCAGCTCACCCTCTCCCTGCACGATATAGTCTACCTGCGGCAGCTCCGTAAAAATTCTCTCCGCGTCAAACGCTACCTCAGGTCCGCCAATCACGATTGCTGCTTGCGGACGCAGTTTGCGCAGCATTCGTATAAGTTTAAAAACGAATGGTTTATTCCAGATATGTACCGAAAAGCCGTAGACCTGTGCCGGTACTGCCATTATTTTTTCCAGCACCGCCAGAATTGGGGTATTGATTGTTTCTTCTATTAATGTTACCTCATGCCCCTGCGCTTTAGCATATTCGCCGACATAGCGCAGACCAAGGCCGGTATGGATATATTTACTGTTAATTGCGCTTAATACTACTTGCATTTCTTTGCTCCTCAAATTTTTAACCACAAATACAGAAAAAGCTCTACAACCGAAATTGTAGAGCCTAAATTTACTGGTGCCGAAGGCCGGACTCGAACCGGCACGAGCGTGAACCCGCTTGATTTTGAGTCAAGTGCGTCTGCCAATTCCGCCACTTCGGCATAAGTTCCAATCACTCGGAACAATAGTAATTATACTCGTTTCTTAAAGCTTTGTCAATAGCCTTATTTAAAAATTCTTATAGAGTGGTTACTTTCCCAACAGCGCCTTCAGCTCCTTGAGCTTAGCAGCAAACCTCTGCAGCGTTACCGTTACAGGCTGCGGCGTATTCAAATCCACGCCGGCGTTCTTCAGGATGTTCAGCGAATAATCGCTGCCGCCCGCATGCAGGAAACCCAGATATTTTTCCACCGCTCCCGCTTCGCCGCTTAAAATTGCGCTGGCGAAGGCGGTCGCCGCACTGTAGCCTGTTGCGTACTTGTACACATAAAACGGCGTATAGAAGTGCGGTATGCGAGACCATTCGCTTGCCAATTCCTTGTCCACAGTCAGCGCCGAGCCATAGTAATCCCTGTTGCTCTGCAGCCAGTATTCCTCCAGCTTTTCGGCCTGCAGGGAACGGCCTGCAGTGATTTCGCCGTGAATATATCTTTCGAATTCAGCAAACTGCACCTGTCTGTAAACCGTTGTGCGTACTGCCTCCAAAAACTGGTTCAAAAGATAAATTTTCTGCTCCGCCGTAGCATGCTTCAAGGTATGCTCCAGCAATAGGTTTTCGTTCGTTGTGGACGCAACCTCAGCGCAGAAAATCGTATATTCCGAATTAACGTAGCTTTGTGCCTGACTGCTGAAATAGCTGTGCATAGCATGGCCCATTTCATGCGCAATGGTAGAAATGCTGTTATAGCGCGGCTGATAATTGAGCAGCACAAAGGGATGCACGCCGTACACGCCCCAGGAATATGCGCCGGAGCGCTTGCCCTTGTTTTCGTAAACGTCAATCCAGCCTTCGGTCATGCCTTTGTGGAGTGCCGTCAGATATTCCTTGCCTAATGGTGCCAGTGCCTCCTCAACCTTGGCGCAGGCCTCCGGAAAGCTGCAGGCAAAGCTGGCGCCTGCATTGGAAATAGGCATATACATATCATAGTAATGGAATTCATCTACGCCAAGTACATCCTTCTTTAATTGGATGTATTCATGCAGCGGTGCAAAATTATCATGCACGGTATCAATCAGTCCGTTGTAAAGACTGGACGGAATATTATCCTCTGCCAACGCTGCTTCCAGTGTATCTTTATAGTTATGCACGGTAGCATAAAAATAACCGGTGCGTGCAGAGCCTGTGAGTGTTGCTGCCAGCGTATTGCGGTATTGATGATAGGTATTCATCAGGCCGGTAAAGGAATTTTTGCGCAGCACGCGGTCAGGCGAAGTCATATTCAACAGATAGCATCCCTCGCTAACGCTTGCCTTATTGCCCTGTCCGTCGGTAATTTCCGGGAACTGCATATCGGCACTCACAAGTGCGCGGAAGGCTGCTGCTGCAGTACCTGTTGCCAAATGGCTTTGCGCAAAAACAGCCTCTTTATCTGCAGACAAAACATGGTCTGATAAACGAACCATATTTTCAATATAAAAACGGTATTCTGCCAATGCAGGCTCTTCGTCCAGCATTTGCAGCAGTTTTTCCTTACCTAAGGCCAGCATTTCCGGCTCTACAAAAGCGTTAGCGTTACTGAAGGCTGCTGCCATACCTTCGGCCTCGCCTGCGAGCGCTTGCAGCTTCTGGTCCGTATTATCCGCATCCTGCTGCAAGCGTGCGTAAGCGTAAATCTTATCCAGCAGCTTTGCCAACTCTTCCTGCAGCTTTAAGGCTGCACAGACTGCGGCTGCAGTATTCAGTTGGCCCTGCATAGCCTGCAGCTGCGGCAGCTTGCTCTTATATTCTTCGCAGGCCGCCTGCCAATCATTTTCACCGGCATATATATCGCTTACATGCCATTTGCAGGCTGTCGAAATCTGCTCTCTGGCAACATTGCTGCCATGAAGCGGAGTAGTATGGTTTTCTTCTGTCATTATTAATCAGCTCCTTATAAAACTGCTTATTTAGGCCACAGGCTTGGGTTACCATATCGGGCATCCAGCTCGTCACTGAACCAGCGTCCGTTCAGCACATTTTGAATGATATAATTTTTACTTTGCTCATTGATGCTCTTGTCATTAGCCATCTCTGCCAAAATGCCGGCATAGCTTACTCTGCTGTTGATACTGCTGATGCGTGCATGCTGACGGTTGGCATCCCATACAAGCTCCGGACGGTAGTTGGGATTCCATGCCTGCCACGTTGTTCCCAAAGCCGGAGTATTAGGATTACCGGTACGCACAAAGGCTGCAATCGAAGCAATAAATGCTTTACTCAGCTCCTTGGAGCCTGCCTGCTCAAAGGCATCGGTATTTTTGGTATAGCCGTAGCTCTGATCCGTCAGGAAGGGCTGGAAGATGCCATGCAACGCACCGTTACGCACCATATATTCCTTGCCGACAACGTCAGCAGTATGAGCAAAAGCAAAGCTGCAGACATACATATCTGCCTTATAATGCGGATACAAAACCTCAGCAGACTGCTGGCCGTTGAAGAAGCCATACAAAGCACTGCCGTATTTATTGGCAAATTTAAATTCACTCGTAGTCTTATAATCATTATTGATTAAGTTCAGACGATCCTTAAAGAAAGGATCACGTGCAGCAAAGGAGCTGAACTCGTCAGCACTTGCCAGCATCAGCAGCGGTACGCTGTAGTAATGCTTCGTAGCAAAGCCTTCTACCGGCAGCACCTCTCCATCGCCGTAAAGATGCGGAAATGCGCTCATGCGGATGACAGCGCCTGCCATCACCGGCGCCAGACGCTCTGCCGGCATTGCCTGCAGATATTGACGCACAGCCTTTTTATCCTTGCCGTTGTCACTAAGCAGCCAGTTTTCGGCGTTAATCAGATTATTCTGTTTACCGTCCTCTACCACCATCGGCGCTAATTTCTGCGCGATAGTTTTTTGACTCTTGGCAGCATCGGCAACAGTCAGACCGCCGCTGAAGGAAATAGCCTTATCAAATTTATTTTTGAAAACAGGCGAAATCAGCATCGCCATAACATCACGTCCGCCGGCGGAAAAACCGGAAACAGTAATATTCTTGGCGTCACCGCCGAACTCCTTGATATTTTCGCGTACCCAGTCCAAGGCTGCAGCCTGGTCAAGGAAGCCGAAGTTACCGCTCTGTTCCTTCTTGTTGCCATCTGCCAGAGCAGGCAGATTATTAAAGCCAAAAAGTCCCAGGCGATACTGCACGGAAACATAGACCATGTTGCCTTCCTGCGCCAGCTTGTTGCCCTCCATCAGATGGCTGTTGCTGGCCTGATTATTGCCGCCGTGGATATAAACCAGTACAGGCAGATTTTTTTCCTGCGTATCAGGGCGCACAATATCAAGCGTCAGCATGCCCTCCTGCCCGAGCACCTTTTTGCCGTTGTATTGGATATTCGCCGGTGCAGCCTTGGTGCAGTCCAAAATTCCCTTATGCTTTTTAGCCTGCTGCGCCTCACGCCAACGGTCAGCGCCCGTCGGCTGCTGCGCATACGGAACACCCAGCCATTGTACTACCTGATGCTTGTCGTCATAAGCACCGGCAACAACACCCTGCTGGGTTTTTACTTCATTATTAAAATTGGCAGCCTCAGCCGCAGTTGTAAAAACGCTTGCCGCCAGCAGCGAAGCAAGCACGTATTGTATCTTTTTCATCTGTATCATCTGCTCCCTCATAGAAATTTATTAAACACTTACTTTCTATTATAAAGAAGTAGCGCCAGCTTGACAAGCTAAGGTACGAAAAAAGAGGCTGCCTTCTCAGCAGCCTCAAATAACTATTGTGATTGACTTTTTCAGATTACCTTTGCAGCGTAAAGAGCGCACAGGGTTTTAGCATCGTACAGCTCGCCGTCAGCGACCATGCGACGCAGCTCTGCGGGAGTAAAAGCCTGCACGCCGATGAATTCGTCTTCATCGGTATGCTGAGCAAACTTTTGCAGCCCGGATGCCTTATATAAATGAATAATCTCATCGGAAAATCCCGGCGTAGTCGCAATGCTGATCAGCTTCTCCCAATGCCCTGCGTCATAGCCTGTTTCTTCGCTCAGCTCACGCTTCGCGCATTCCAATGTATCCTCTTCCGGACCATGGTCCAGCTTACCGGCGGGAATCTCCCACAGCAGCGTAGCAAGCGGATAACGGCACTGCTTTACCAGCACCACGCTTCCGTCAGCCAGCACTGGTACAATCGCCACTGCGCCCGGATGACGGATATATTCACGCGTTGTATCATTACCGTTCGGTAGCGTTACGTGGTCGCGCTGCACCTTCAGCAGACGGCCGCTAAAGACCTCCTCATTGCTTCCCGGTACATATATTTCATCTAAAGCTGCCTCATGAAATTTTTTCAGCATCATCTTACCTCATTTCTCCTGCAGTTACTTCAAGCTGCTTTTTATCTGCTCCGCACCCTGCAGCAGCTCAGTAGCACTTTCAAAGGCCGCCCTGCTGGCAGTTGCGCCTGCTGTCATACGCACCAGCTCCTGCAGTCTGCCGTTATAATCAAGCGTTGTCAGCTGCGTTACCGTGCGTCCGTCAGCACTTTGCTTCTCAATATGAATATGATTATCCGCAAAGGCTGCAATCTGCGGCAGATGTGTAATACACAGCACCTGACCGACACTGGAAATAGCAGCAATTTTTTCCGCCATCTTCTGCGCCGTAACACCGCCGACACCGGTATCAATCTCATCGAATACCATCGTTGCAACATCGCCGCTATTCATCAGCACAGTCTTAACAGCCAATGCAATACGGCTCAGCTCACCGCCGCTCGCTACCTTTTCCAGGTCATTCAGCGGCTCGCCCATATTTGCACTGAAAATAAATTTCAGATCATCACGTCCCAGCGGCATAAACTTATCCAGCTGACCGCACTTTATCTGCAGCACACCGTTAGGCATTGCCAAATCGCGGATATGCTGCGTAATGCGCTGCGCCAACGCCTGTGCGCTGGCCTCACGCAGCTTAGTAAGCACTGCGGCAGCACGTCCTAAACGCACAACCGCTTCCACTACCGCCTTCTGTGCCTGCTCTAAGAGCTTTGCAATCTGCTGCAGCTGCTCCAGCTTTTCCTGCGTCTGCTGCAGATATTCCAATGCCGACTGCGTACTGCCACCGTACTTCTTCTGCAGGCGGTAAATAATATCAAGACGCTGCTGTACCTGCGCCGCACGCTCACCGTTAAACTCACTGCCTGCCATATATTCGCTCAGCTCCGTGCGGCAATCGTCCAAGCTAATCCAGGCACTGTCAGCACACTCTGCCAACGGCACCAGACGGCTGTCGTAGCGTGCCGCATACTGCAGCTGGTCGCGCACTCGCGCCAGACGCGAAAGAATTGCGTCCTCCTCATCAAGCTGCAGATAAGAGCTGTCTACAGCCTTCATAATGCGTTCACTGTTCTGCAGCAAACGTGCCTCCGCCTCCAGGACATCCTCCTCGCCCGGCTTCAAGGCAGCATCCGAAATCTCCTTGATTTCCCAAGCGTAACGATCCAGCAGCAAATCCTGCTGCTCATTTTCCTGCTCCAGTTTGCTCAAATGCTTTACTGCAGCAGTATACTCGCTGTAAAGCTGCTTATACTCCTGCAGCGCCTGCGCCAGTTCGGGGCCGCCAAAGGCATCCGTCAGATGCAGCGGCGCATCCGGCTTCAGCAAAGCCTGATTTTCGTGCTGGCCGTGAATATCAACCAAACGTGCACCGATAGCCTTCAGCACAGCCAAAGGCACCTGCACGCCGTTGATAAAAGCACGGCTCTTGCCCGCAGCACTTATCTGACGCTTCAGAAATAAATCCTCCTCCGGCTCCAGACCGTGCTCCGCCAGCAGCGCTTTAATCTCCTGCTGACCGCTCACGTCAAAAACAGCCTGCACCCACAGTCCGTCAGTACCGCTGCGCACATAATCGGCAGAAGAGCGCCCGCCAAGCACCATGCCAAAGGCATCTATCAGAATAGATTTACCGGCACCGGTTTCACCGGTAAAAACATTAAAGCCGGGGGTAAAATCAGCATGAGCATCCTCTAACAGTGCAAAATTGTGAACATGCAATGATTGCAGCATAATCCCTTGCCTCGCTTATCTGTAATCCTTGAAGCGTTCCAGCAGAGTGATTACAGCTTCTTTATTTGGCAGAGCAATGAAAACGGTGTCATCACCGGCAATAGAACCAAGAATCTCCGGCCATTTCATGTAGTCTACGGCAAAGGCAACAGCCTGCGCTGTGCCCGGCAGCGTGCGGATTACCACCATGCTGTCGGAAGCACGTACACTTACGATAGAATCGTTGAAGGTACGCTCCAGACGCTCCATGGTCAGCATCGAGCTGTGCTCCTTCGGATAAGCATAGTGATAATGTCCGTTGGCATCCGGCACCTTGACCAGCATCAGTTCCTTGATATCACGCGAAACCGTAGCCTGCGTAACATCAATGCCCTGATGACGTAAAGCGGAAGCCAAATCCTCCTGCGTTTCAATTTTATTGTTGTCAATAATCTCTTTTATTTTAGCATGTCTGGTCATTTTCATAGTCAATCACCTCTAATAGCAAAATAATTCTATGCCTTACTTTTCTATAATCATGATACTTCTATAAAGGTTATGATGTATAGTAATGCCTTACGTATTTATTTATGGATGACGTATACGGTGCCTTATCATGCGCCGCTACGCCCTGTACATCTATCCTTCGTTTACGTCACGGCACACGAGAAGGTACCGGAGACGAAGAAGGGCGACGACGGCGTACTACTGCTACGTCTAGGAGTCCTGATGACGTATACGGTGCCTTCTCGTGTGCCGCCTATAAATTGCGCATTAATTTTTGTTGCCAAGTCTGATAATAATCGCGTCGCGTAAGTCTTACAAACTTCATCTCATAAGGCGATTTGGCGATATGCACACTGGTATCGTTAGGCACCTCGATAACATTTTCGCCGTCCGCCGAAAGCAGCATTTCTTCGCTGCCGGGAATAGGCCTGAGCTCTATTGTTTCCGACATAGGAATAACAAGCGCTCTGTTCGTCAGCGAATGTGCGCAGACAGGAGTAATGACGCTGACATCAAGCTCCGGCATAACAAGCGGTCCGCCTGCTGAGAGAGAATATGCCGTAGAGCCTGTTGCCGTTGCGATAATCAGGCCGTCTGCCGCATATTTACCGGATAAACGTCCGTTAATAAAAAGCATCATGTGCGCCAACTTGCTGAACATGCCCTTGGCCAAAACTAAATCGTTGAGCGCATGCGCCGTAGCAAGCAGCTTATCGCCGCAGATAACTCTGGCCTGCAGCAGACTACGGCTTTCCAGCGTATAGTTGCCTTGTGCCAGACGGCTGATAGCCTTATACATACCCTGCAAGTCAATCTCTGCCAAAAATCCCAGCTTGCCGAAGTTGATACCGAAGGCAGGCACATCGAGCGGTGCAAGGTGGCGCGCCATCTGTAGCAGTGTACCGTCACCGCCGAGGCTGACACCATAGTCCAGCGTTTTCAGCGTCTGCGGCTCACTTTTATTGTAGCTGCTCACGCCGTACTGCTGCGCTACCTCCACAGGCAGCACCGGTTCAAGTCCCCAGTCCTTGCAGAGCTGAACAAATTCCGGTAGAGCGATACGGACGTTTTCTTTACCCAGATTGGGAAAAATCCCTAAACGTTTCTTTTGCATCTCATGCCTCTGTCTTTTCTGCTTTCTTATCTAAATCGCCATGACTGCGGCCTACAAGCTGTGCTACCTGCTCACTGCTTACGGCATCGTCGTCACCCAGCGTCAGGTGCAGCAAATATTCAATGTTGCCCTCAGGTCCTTTGATAGGAGAAAAATCCAGACCGGCAATACCGAAGCCTTCGCTCTTGGCGAAACTGATAACGTTGTTGATAACCTGCTCATGCACGGCAGCGTCACGCACAACGCCCTTCTTGCCGACATTTTCCTTGCCTGCTTCAAACTGCGGCTTGATTAAAGCCACTACAAAGCCTTCGGGCTTGAGGATTTTGTGTACCGCCGGCAAAATTTTATCCAGAGAAATAAAGGCTACGTCGATAGTTGCAGCATCCACCTGCTCGGGCAGACTGTCTGCTTCCAGATAACGCACGTTGGTGCGCTCCATGTTCACTACGCGTTCATCGTTGCGCAGCTTCCACGCCAGCTGACCGTAGCCTACGTCAATCGCATACACCTTCGCCGCACCGTTCTGCAGCGCGCAGTCGGTAAAGCCGCCGGTGGAAGCACCGATATCTGCTACAACCTTGCCATCTACGCTGATGGGGAAAATCTGCAAAGCCTTCTCCAGCTTCAGACCGCCGCGGCTTACATAGGGCAGCTTGTTACCTAGCAGACGGATAGTAACCTCCGGTGCCACCGGTGTACCCGGTTTATCTATTTTCTGTTCATTGACCAATACCTGTCCTGCCATAACCGCAGCCTGCGCCTTGGCACGGCTTTCAAACATACCGCGGTTAACTAACAGAACATCAAGTCTTTCTTTTTTCACTCTTCTTCACCCTTTACAAATGCTGCAGCCTTGGCAGCAATGGTTGGCGTATCCAGTCCCAAATCACGGAACAGCAGCTTTTTGTCGCCATGCATAACAAATTCGTCAGGAATGCCGAAGCAACGTACTTCACACTGCTCCAACAGTTTATTTTCATTAAGCTCTTCAAGAATTGCGCTGCCGACACCGCCTGCCAGTACGCCTTCTTCCAGAGTAATAATCTTGCCGTAGCTTTGCGCATGCTCACGCAAGAGTTCAACATCCAGCGGTTTGGCAAAACGCATATTCACAACACCGGCGCTGATTCCCTGCGCTTCCAGCAGCTCCGCTGCATCCAGCGCAGTCTGCACCATGCTGCCAATCGCCCAGAAGCAGACATCCTTGCCGGTACGCAGTACCTCTGCCTTACCAATCGGCAAATCCTGCCACTGCGTATCCAGCGCAACGCCCACACCGCTGCCGCGCGGATAGCGCACGGAAACAGGTCCGTCAAAATCCAGCGCTGTTTTCAGCATGTGCTGCAGTTCATTCTCGTCCTTCGGCGCCATAATGGTCATGTTGGGAATACTGCGCAGATAAGCGTAATCAAAAACGCCATGATGTGTATAACCGTCATCACCGACAAGACCGGCACGATCAAGGCACAGCGTTACGTGCAGCTTCTGCATGCAGATATCGTGCATGATGGAGTCATAAGCACGCTGCATGAAGGTAGAATAAATTGCCGCCACAGGCTTCATTCCGGCAGCAGCCATGCCTGCAGCCGCAGTAACCGCATGCTGCTCAGCAATACCAACATCAAAGAAATGATCCTTATGCGCCTCGGCAAAAATATTCAAGCCGGTGCCGTCAGGCATCGCAGCAGTAATTCCGACGATTTTATCATCAGTATCAGCCAGTTTAGTCAAAGTTTTACCAAAAACTTCGGTATAGCTTACAGGTGCATTCGGATTAGTAATCTTTTTGCCGGTAGCAATATCAAAGGGGCCTGTACCGTGGAACTTATTTGGGCTTTCCTCGGCAGGCTTGTATCCCTTGCCCTTTTTCGTCAGCACGTGTACCATAACCGGTCCGTCAATCTTTTTGGCAGCCTGCAATACATCAAGCAAGCCATCCAGATCGTGTCCGTCAACCGGTCCCAAATAAGTAAAGCCCAGCTCTTCAAAAATAGAAGTCGGCACCATCAGGTACTTTACGCTGCCCTTCAGGCGGCGGATAGCCTTCAGCACATCACTGCCGAACTCCATATTCTTGAGCCAGCCCTCAATATCATTTTTAATTTTGTTATAGGTTTCGCCTGTACGTAGCTGGTACAGATATTCACTCATCGCACCCACGTTTTTGGAAATAGACATTTCGTTATCGTTGAGCACAACAATCATCTTTTTATGCAGCATACCGGCGTTATTCAGCGCTTCGAAAGCCATACCGCCGGTCATAGAGCCGTCGCCAATAACAGCTACAACATTATAATCCTCTCTCTGCAGGTCGCGGGCGCAGGCCATGCCAAGCGCTGCAGAAATAGACGTACTGGAATGACCGGTACCGAAGGCATCGTGCTCGCTTTCGCTGCGCTTAGGGAAGCCGGAAAGACCGCCGTATTGGCGCAGCGTAGGAAATTGCTCCCTGCGTCCGGTAATAATTTTATGGATATAGGCCTGATGACCTACATCGAAAATAATCTTATCTTCCGGTGTATTAAACACCTTATGCAAGGCTAAAGTCAGCTCTACTACGCCCAGATTCGGCGCCAGATGGCCGCCGGTGTGCGAAATAACGCTGATTAAAAGCTGTCTGATTTCCTTAGCCAACTGCTCCAGCTGCGGCACGGAAAGCTTTTTGACATCAGCCGGTGAATTAATTTTATCTAAAAATTTATTCTCTGCCATAATTACTTCTTTCTGTCAGTCATCAGGCGAGTAATTTCACGTAACGGCTCTGCATTCTCGCCAAACATTTCCAGACATTCCAAAGCCTCTGCCACAGTCTTTTCTGCCAGCTCGTGTGCTGCCTGCAGGCCGTACAATGTTACATAAGTAGATTTGTGGTTCTTGGCATCGCTGCCTACCGGCTTGCCAAGCTCCTCCTCAGTACCTTCGACATCAAGGATATCGTCGGTAATCTGGAAGGCAAGTCCCAGCAAATCAGCAAATTTGGTAAGAGCCAAAAGCTGCTGGTCATTAGCGCCGGCCAGATGCGCACCGCCGCGGATGGCAGCAATAAAAAGCGCACCGGTCTTGCCCGCATGCAGTTTGCGCAGCTCCTCCGGCGTAATCTTTTTGCCTTCAAATTCCAAATCAAGGCCCTGGCCGCCAACCATGCCGAAGTTACCGGCACACATAGCCATTTCACGTACAGTTTCAATCAGAACCTTAGGATCAACATTCTTCTGCTCCAGCATTACCTCAAATGCCAAGGTGAGCAGGCCGTCACCGGCCAATACCGCCATAGCCTCACCAAAAACCTTATGGTTGGTCAGACGGCCGCGGCGATAATCATCGTCATCCATGCACGGCAGGTCATCGTGAATCAGAGAATAGGTGTGAATCATTTCCAGACCGCAAGCCACAGGCAAATAATTGTAGCCCTTGCTGCCCACAGCCTCTGCCGCAGCCATCAGAAGAATCGGACGAATGCGTTTACCGCCTGCCATCAGGCTGTATTCCATAGCTTCATCTACCTTGGAAATACCCTTTTTGGCAATTCTGTTCTTCAAATAGTTTTCTACCAGTTTTTGCTGGTTAGCATAATAAGCTTTAAAATCCATTATTTTACCTCCAAATCCTGGAATGCTTCTAATTTATAGCCAACATCGTTACTGTCGGTAACAACGATTTTTTCAACCTCCTGCTTCACTGTTTCCAGTCTGCTGCTGCAGACACGGCTCAGCTCCACACCGTATTTAAACACCTCCAGAGCCTTGTCCAAAGGCAGCTCGCCGCTTTCCAGAAGCTGTACCTGTGCTTCCAGCTCGCTTAAGGCATCTTCAAACTTAATGTTCTTTGCAATCTTTTTCGTTGCCATCCTTTACCGCCTTTCTACCTGCTGCACAACCGAGGTTATCACACCGTCTGCGACTGTTGTCAGCAGCTCGTCGCCCCATCTGAGGTCATAAACACTGCTTACCAGCGTATAATCGGATTTTTGGCTCACAGAATAGCCTCGTCCCAAAACAGCCAGCGGACTGAGGCTGTCCAGCCTTGCCGCCGCCAGCGCCAGCTTATGCTCATCCTGCTGCAGATGCAGCTCCAAGGCCTCACGCAGTCTGCGCGAAGCAGTATCCAGACGCTGCGACTGATCGGCAAAAAGCCTTTCCGGGTCACGCAACGCCCACGAATTAACTAAATTATCCAATCTGCGCTGCTGCTGCGTCAGCAATGCTGACAGCAGGCTGCGCGCACGCTGCTCCAGATAGGCAACGTGTTGCTTGTAGCCTTCAACATCAGCCACCACCAGCTCCGCGGCCTGCGACGGTGTCGCAGCCCTCACGTCGGCAGCAAAATCGCATAGCGTAAAATCTGTTTCATGACCTACGGCGCTGACTACCGGAATTTTGGAGGCAGCCACCGCTCTTACGGTAATTTCTTCGTTAAAGGCCCACAAATCCTCGATAGAACCGCCGCCACGTCCTACTATCAGAACATCGGCCAGTTTTTTACGGTTAAAGAATTCAATCGCTGCAGCAATTTCCGCCGCAGCGCCCTCACCCTGCACCTTGACAGGATAAAGCAAAAGCTTTATGCCCTGATTTCTCCTTCGTGACACTGTTATGATGTCACGCACGGCGGCACCTGCAGGAGAGGTAATAATTCCCACGGTACGCGGATGCAGCGGCAGCTGCTGTTTACGCTCAGGCGCAAACAGGCCTGCACGCTCCAGCTTCTGCTTCAGCTTTTCGTAAGCCTGCATCAAATCGCCCACGCCCTGCTGCAGCAGTAAATCGGTATACAGCTGATAAACGCCGTCGCGTTCATAGACTGCCAAGCGCCCTACAGCAACAACTGTATCGCCATTTTGCGGCTGAAAGCGCAGATTGACAGCCTTACTGCGGAACATTACGCATTTGAGCACCGCACCTGCATCCTTCAAAGTAAAATAGCAATGACCTGAAGGATAGCGCTTAAAATTGGAGATTTCACCGACAACCTGCAGATTACGCAGCTCCGGCTCCTGCTCTAGTATATGTTTTATGAAATTATTTATTTCGCTTACCGAATAAACAGCTTCAGTCATTTTTCTTATGTAATCTCCAGGCAACAGCGGCACAGCCACTGGCATTATCACAGCTGAAGCGACCTTCCGGCACCCACAGGCGCACACGGCGCTTCGCCAGCTTTTCTTCAACGTGTTTGTGGATATATTTGTTGGAGCCGACGCCGCCAACCAAAATCACATCTCGCACACCATATGCCGCTGCACCGTTACGCAGCAGACGGGCAAAGGTTTCCGCCAGCGTACGCTCCACGCCCAAGGCTAGAGAGGCAGCATTTGCCCCCGCCTCCAGCTTGCGCATAGCGGCAGTTGCAGGTCCCGATAAGCTCACATCCAGCTTACGCACGGACACCGGCAGCTCCAGCGGCGCTTCCGCCTGTTCTGCAAGCTGCTCCAGCGCCGGACCTGTCGGAAACTGCAGTCCCAGCGCCACACCGATGCGGTCCACAAACTGACCGGCGTGCAAATCCAAACTGCCGCCAACCTGAGTCAGGTTATAACGGCTGTCCTCACGGCGTTCGCACAGCAGCAAATCGGTAGTACCGCCGCTGGCATGCAGCAGCAAAAAGCGCTCCGCCTGCGGTCCGCCTGCCGACCAAAGACCGGCCTCCAAGTGATTCTCCTGATGGCTGATGACCTCCAGCGGCACCTTATAGGCAGCAGCCAGGCTGCGAGCAACGCTCATGCCGGCAAGAAACGCCGGCATATAGGAGTCCGCGAGCGGACGCGGATAACCGCTGACTCCAATCGCCGCCAAAGTACAATCCTTGTCGGCAAAGACATCCTCCACCAGACGCGGCAGATTGCGTGTATGCTGAAAAACCATCTCGGACTGCTGCAGGCCGCAGCGTCCCGGCTTAACGCTTAAAATCTGTCTGGCCTCGGCAAGCAGGCTGCCATCCTCCGCCAAAAGAGCGACAGAGGTAGTATAACAGCTGGTATCAATGCCTAAATAAACCTTTTGGCTCATTTTCTTGCCAGCTTACCTAAAACACCGTTAATAAAGCGCGGAGATTCTTCGGTTCCATAAGCCTTGGCAATCTCCACTGCCTCATTGATAGCAACACCTGCAGCCAGGGCAGGCTTTTCATGGCGCATTTCAAAAACTGCTACGCGCAGGATATTTCTGTCGGTAGCAGGCATACGCTCTACTGTCCAGTCGGTTGCACAGCTGTTCAAAGTCGCATCAATAGCTTCTTTGTTTTCTACAACACCGTTAACAAGCACCATAGAATACTTCTTAACATAGTTTCTGGCACTTGCTGCCCCCAGCTCCTTATGCTGGTCCAAAGCCTTGTCTACCGCAGCCTCCGGATGCAGCTCCTCGTGCTCATCTAAAGCTGCGTCAACAGCCTGTTCTACCTCATTACCGGTAAAGTCTATTTGGAATAACGCCTGTAAGGCAACCTCTCTTGCAAGTCTACGAATCATTTGCACACTCTCCTTGTATAAAAAATTTTAATAAATATCTTGTATGATGATGGATTCAGATTAGGCAGATGGTGCCTTGTCTTTCGCCACTACCTATTAATTTGAGGCGAAATAGAAGGTATCAGATGCAACGCAAGGGCGACGACGGCGTACTACCGCGTACTCCTAGGAGCCCTTGTGAAGCAGATGGTGCCTTATCTTTCGCCGCCACCGCCGTTATCTGTGATAGCCGGGAGGCAACAACCTATCCAACCACTCCAGCAAATCCTCTTTCTTATCCAGCTTATTGCCGATAAAAAAGCCCAAGCCGATGCAGATCATCAGAAACAGTGCCTGAAAAAATCCCAGCCACAGCACAACCACGCCGATAAACAGGCCAAACACCGAGCAAAGCAGACGGCCGCGATAATTATTCCAGATATCATTAAGAATATCGTTAAACATAGCTTCTGCCTCCTATTCTTCCTTTGCTTTAATCTGTTTGAAGAACAGCTCTATTTCCTTAACCTCAATGCCGGTAACCTTTTTGATGGTTTCACGGACGTTGGTCTTAATCTCACCGGAGGTTTCCGGAATATTTATGCCGGGTTCAATCGAAGCATTAATGCGCACATCAATACATTGATCCTCCAGCTTCACAATAACCTTTACATGATGGATGCCGTATATTTCCTGCGACAGAACAGCAATATAATCCTCCAACGCGCCCTTGCCTACAAGCACCTTGCCCTTATCGCTGTCACTCAGCTTCAGCGAGCTTACGCCCGTCAGTCCCAGGCCGGTAATCAGCAGGCGTACGCTCACCAGCAGCATAATCACGCCGCCGACAGCATAAACCCAGTTGCCCGGGATATGGCTGATAAACGCTACCATACCGGTATCAGAGAAAACGCCAAGACTGCACAGCAGCGTCAGCACTGAAGCTACCGTCATTAATATCGTATACAGCGTCAGGATAATTCTATCCGCAATACCCATAACAGTTAATCCTCCTCTAAAAACTTCCTATGCTTTTCATCCATGTCTTCCTCCGGCGGCAGCTCAAAATCATGGTTATCATGCAGATTAACCAACTGCTGCTCAAAGGAATTGGCCTCCGTTGCTTCCGCACGCTTAGCCTGCGCCTGCAAAATTTCCGCCATATCTACATCAGATGAGCTTTCCTTTTCCAGCTCGCTTTCACGCCTCTTGGCCACGCCTTCGACATTGACATCTACAAACTGCACCTCGTAACCGGTCATAGCCTCAATGGCATCTTTAACCTTTTCCTGTACCTCCAAAGCAATCTCCGGAATACAGCAGCCGTATTCAATAACAATATACACACTGGCATTTACCATCTTGCCTTCAAAATGCAAATGTACGCCCTTAGAAGCGTTCTCCTTGCCCAAGAAGCGGTTAATGCCATCTGTCAGACCACCGCTCATGCCGACAACTCCCGGCACTTCCTGCGCCGCTAGGCTGGCAACGATACAGATAACCTCGTCGGCAATACGTATATCACCATATTCTTCCTTGTCCTGTGTTTCCGCTGCTTCGGCAGCAGCTTCAGCGGCTTCTGCAGCCTTGGCCCTGATAGTGTCCTTTATATTTTTTTCTTCCATATCCGGCACCTCCTGCTCGCTTACGTGCCGGCAAAAGCGCGACAGCGTAATGAAGACAGTTATACATTATTATCTTCTTATTATAACACATTTTATACAATCCGTATGCATAAAATGTATAAAAAATAAGTGCTTAGCCTACATATGCTTGATTCCGCTTTTCGCTTACAGTACATGAGCAATACAAGGGAACGCAATACTTCACATATCATATGCAACGCAAAAAGACCACTCCGCAGAGTGGTCTCTAAGCTCAATTTAAACTTACAATTACAGCGCTGCTTTAACCTTTGCAACCAGGTTTTCAACAGTAAAGCCGTATTTTTCCATCATTACATCGCCGGGTGCGGAAGCGCCGAAGGTGGTAATGCCCAGAACATTCTTTTCAGTGCCGGTGTAACGGCTCCAGCCGTACGGCACACCAGCTTCAACAGCAAATTTGGTTACGCCTGCAGGCAGAACACTTTCCTTGTACTCATCGCTTTGAGCATCAAAAGCATCCCAGCAAGGCATAGATACAACGCTAACGTCAATGCCCTCTTCTGCCAGCTTAGCTTGTGCAGCCAGTGCCAGATGTACTTCACTGCCGGTACCGATCAGAATAGCCTTAGCCTCGTTCTTAGCCGGACTCAGTACATAAGCGCCCTTATGAGCGTTTTCATGGATTATTGCTGCATAGTCATGCAGTACAGTCAGTTTTTGACGGCTTAGCAGCAGGCAGGTAGGTTTATGCTTGTTCAGGCAAGCCTGTTGCCATGCGGTAGCAGTTTCCAGAGCGTCAGCCGGACGGATAACGCTTACGTTCGGAATCAGACGCAGAGCCATAGTGGTTTCAATCGGCTGATGAGTAGAACCGTCTTCGCCCAGTGCAATGCTGTCATGAGTCAGTACGAATACAGACTGAATTCCCATGAGTGCAGCCATACGGATGGTAGGACGCAGGAAGTCAGCGAATACCAGGAAGGTGCCGCCGAAGGGAATGAAGCCGCCATGCAGGGAAATGCCGTTCAAAACGGTACCCATAGCGTGTTCACGAACGCCAAAGTGAATGTTACGGCCGGTTCTGTCCAGCTTGGAGAAGTAACCGCCGGTTTTCATGATAGTTTTGTTGGACGGGCCAAGGTCAGCACTGCCGCCAACCAGCTCAGGCAGCTGTGCAGCCAGAACTTGGATAATATCGCCGCTTGCTTCGCGGGTAGCGTTCTTAACGGTATCCTTGAAGATTGCTTCCAGAGCAGTCAGGTTAACCATGGAGTTGCCGGCAATGCGGTCTTCCAGTTCTTTAGCCAGCTCAGGATATACCATCTTATAGTCATCCATCAAAGCATTCCAGGCAGCTTCATTGGCAGCGCAGCCATCCAGCTTAGCAGCAAAATGTTCTTTAACCTCAGCAGGTACATAGAACATTTCCTGCGGCCAGCCAGCTTTTTCTTTGGTAGCTGCCAATGCTTCACCACCCAGCGGCTCGCCATGGCAGGACGGGCTGTCCTGTTTCGGGCTGCCGAAGCCGATGTGAGTACGTACAATAATCAGAGAAGGATGCATAGTATCAGCCTTAGCTTCTTCGATAGCTGCCTGCATAGCGTCAACATCCTCGCTGCTTTCTACGCGCAGAACCTGCCAGCCATAAGCCTTGAAGCGAGCTTCAACATCCTCAGTGAAGGCAATGTCGGTGCTGCCTTCGATAGTAATTTTGTTGTCATCATATAAGTAAATCAGTTTGCCCAAGCCAAGGGTACCTGCCAGAGAAGCAGCCTCGCAGGAAACGCCCTCCATCAGGTCACCGTCAGAGGTCAGACCAAAGGTGTAGTGGTCAACAACCGGGAAATCAGGTTTGTTGTACTTTGCGCCCAGCATAGCTTCAGCAATAGCAAAGCCAACGCCCATAGCAAAGCCGTGGCCCAGAGGACCGGTAGAAACGTCAACGCCAGGAGTCAGGCCGAATTCCGGATGGCCCGGAGTCTTGCTGCCCCATTGACGGAAGTTTTTCAGCTCATCCAGGGACAGGTCATAGCCTGCCAGGTGCAGCATAGCATACAGCAAAGCGCTGCCGTGACCCGGAGAAAGGATGAAACGGTCGCGGTTGAACCATTGCGGATCAGCCGGATTATAATTCATAAAGCGGTCCCAAATGGTGTACATCAAAGGAGCGGTACCCAGAGGGAAACCAGGATGGCCGGATTTAGCCTTTTCTACCTGGTCTGCTGCCAAAAAGCGAAGAGTGTTTACACATGCCTGATCAATTTTCTGCATCGAGAAAACCTCCATTTTCCAAAATTATCTACATTAATTATATCATACTTCCCTATATTGTCTACACTTTTTCGTCAAAATTGTAAACTATTTACACTTTTAACTTAATCCCTAAGCGAAGGTAATGATATGATATTATTATTTTCCCGTGCTTCCGAAGCCGCCGCCGCGTACTGCCTTCTCCACCTTATCGTCGTCATCAACGGTCAGGTAGTTATAGAAAATACCCTGAGCAATGCGCTCGCCCTGCGGAATCTTAACAGCCTCGGTACCCATATTCATCAAAGCCACCATAATGTGACCTTCGTTATCAGCATTATTATAATAATCGGCATCAATAATACCGACATTATTCACCAGCATCAGATGCTTCTTTACCGCCATGCTGCTGCGGATATGCAGGCCCAAGAACTCGCCTGTCTGCATATAAGCCTTCACACCTGTAGGCACCAGCACCAGCTTACCTGGCTCCAGTACAACCTCTTCGGCAGCGCTGATGTCATAACCGGCGCTGAACTGTGTCTTGCGCTCCGGCATCGGGAACTCAACATCCATATACCTGGCAACCTTTTCAAAACCACGTGTTTTCATTAGTAACTCACTCCTCCAATCTACAAAAAAGAGCTGTCACAAATGCGACAGCTCTTTTAAATTCACAAATTATTTTTGTACGCTCTTCATCAGAACAGCCTTGCGGGACAGGTTAATGCGGCCCTTATTGTCGATTTCGGTAACCTTAACAACAATTTCATCGCCAACACTTACAACATCCTCAACCTTATCTACATGCTCGGTAGACAGTTGGGAAATATGTACCAGACCTTCCTTGCCCGGCAGAATCTCAACAAAAGCACCAAAGTTCATCAGACGGGTAACCTTACCGGTATAAACCTTGCCAACCTCAGCTTCGGCAGTAATGCCTTCGATCATCTCGATAGCTTTATTAGCAGCCTCGGTGTTAACAGCAGCAATAAATACGCGACCGGTATCATCGATATCAATCTTAGCGCCGGTTTCGTCAACAATCTTCTTGATCATCTTGCCGCCAGGTCCGATAACCTTAGCAATCTTATCAGGATCTACATGGATAGTAGTAATCTTCGGAGCATATTTGGACAGCTCTTTGCGCGGTTCGCTGATGCATTCCATCATTTTGCCCATGATGAATTCACGGCCGCGTTTAGCCTGTGCCAGAGCCTGGGTGAAGATATCCTTGTTGATACCGTCAATCTTAATATCCATCTGGATAGCAGTAATACCTTTTTCGGTACCTGCAACCTTGAAGTCCATATCGCCCAGAGCATCCTCCAGACCTTGGATATCAGTCAGAATAGTGAAGTATTCGCCATCCTTAACAAGGCCCATAGCAACGCCTGCAACAGGAGCTTTAATAGGAACGCCTGCATCCATCAGGGACAGGGTGCTTGCGCAAACAGAGCCCATGGAGGAGGAACCGTTGGATTCCAGAACCTCGGATACCAGACGGATTGCATACGGGAACTCCTCTTCGGAAGGAATAACCGGACGCAGAGCGCGCTCAGCCAGAGCACCATGACCGATTTCACGACGGCCGGGGCTACGCAACGGTTTGGTTTCGCCTACGCTGTACGGCGGGAAGTTGTAGTGATGGATATAACGCTTGGTTTCCTCAGCGCCAAGACCATCAAGAATCTGTGCTTCACGCAGCGGAGCCAAAGCCAGAACGTTCAAAATCTGAGTCTGACCACGGGTGAACAGAGAGCTGCCATGCGGACGAGCCAGCAGGCCAACCTCGCAGCTTACCGGACGTACTTCGTCTAATTGACGGCCGTCAGGACGAATCTTATCTACAGAGATAGTGCGGCGAACGATTTTCTTAACCAGCTTTTGGGTGATGTAAGCAACGTCTTTAGCATTATCAGGATATTTCTCCAGGAATACTTCAGCGATTTCAGCTTTAACCTTAGCAACGTTTTCTTCGCGCTCCAGCTTGTTAGCATCCATCAGAGCATCTTTGAGTTTTTGAGCACCGTATTCTTCGATTTCCGCAGCCATTTCTTCAGGCGGAGCGTAGAACGGAACTTCCATTTTCTCTTTGCCGATTTCAGCAACGATTTTCTCCTGGAACTCAACGAGTTGTTTGATTACGCCATGACCGAACCAGATAGCATCCAGCATGGTTTCTTCGGAAACTTCGTTAGCACCTGCTTCTACCATCAGGATAGCGTCTTTGGTGCCGGCAACAGCCAGGTTCAGTTGGCTGATTTTAGCCTGTTCAACAGTCGGGTTGATGATGAATTCACCATCAATCAGGCCTACGCGCACACCGGCGATAGGACCTTCGAACGGAATATCGGAAATAGACAGAGCGCAGGATGCACCGATCATAGCGGGCATATCCGGAGCATTGTCGGGATCAACGGAAACAGCGGTAGCAACGATTTGTACATCGTTGTGGTAGCCTTCCGGGAACATCGGGCGAATCGGACGGTCAATCAGACGGCTGGTCAGGATAGCCTGCTCAGACGGACGGCCTTCGCGTTTAATAAAGCCACCGGGGATTTTACCTACGGCGTACATTTTTTCTTCAAAATCAACAGTCAAAGGGAAGAAGTCCACACCCTCACGCGGGGTCTTGGTGCCGGTAACGGCAACTACTACGGCGGTATCGCCATAACGAACTAATACAGCGCCATTAGCTTGTTTTGCAATCTTGCCAGCTTCAATAGTAAGAGTTCTGCCGCCAAGATCCATGCTGTAACTATGCATATCTTATGCCTCCTATTCTTTTCACACATTGTGTACCTGCATATTATTCGCCGTCAATCAGAAAAATCCTCTATATTTTTACGGCTTTTTAAAATTTTTTTGAAAAAATTTCTACAACAGACCAAAACAGCCGGCAGCTCTGCCCAAGGCAACACTGCCGGCCGTCAGAAATACATTTTTACGCCATTAAAAGCCCATAAAAAGACGCATAATAAACAAAACTATTGCGCCAACAGCGGCAAAGACAATAAACGTCGGCAGCAAAAAGAAGATAACTGCCACAATGCCGCACAAAATCAGAAAAGTAATCAGAATGCCGCTGCCGCAGCCAAAGGTATGTACCTTGATATTCGGCGGCACCTGCTGCTGTCTTTCACTATAAGTATCAGCACCGCTATCATATACAGCGCCTTCCCTAGCACTTTTGTTTTCCTCTGTGCCTGCGCTCTCGTCTATCGTCACGCCCTCAAAGGTATCGCGCTCCTCCGGACTGAGCACCTGCGCATCAATCTTGAACTGATAATGGCAGTACGGACATTCCACCGTGCCGGGAGCAACCTCGTGGCCGCAAAAATCACACTTCATATTCTGGTGCCTCCTCTCACTGCAGCAGCATCAGCAGCAACCCCTCTTCGTTAACGTAACGCGGGTCATGTGCCTCCAGCTGCAAGGTTTCATTTATCATATCTATCATCTGCTTCAGCTTTGCATGGTCGGTAGCACGGCACATAGCAAAAACCTGCTTTTCCGTAAAGGTATAAACATCATTCAGCTTAACAAAGCAGTACATAACCGCTGCCGTCCAATGCTCAAAATCGGCGTCTGTATTATCAGGCAAAGCATTGCCACGAAGCATAAAATCGCTCCACATGGTACGCATCAGCTGTATATCATAGGCAGAAAAAAGGCCTGTTCCCCTAAGAGATTCCAGCATTGCCGAGGTCTTGTCCTCAAGCAGCGCCGCCGGCTGATAATCACTTATCTGCGTACTGAAATTAAAGCCCTCCATACGCACATAGATTGCATACAAAACAGAAACATGGCGTACGAACATCGGATTACGGTTGATGAACTCCTCCCAGCTCATCTCGCCGCTTTGGCGCACGGCAAACCAGTCTTTCGCCGCACTGACAACCTCGAAAAAGCGCTTACGCGAGGCCTGCGACATCACCAGTCCGCGCAGGAAGTTCATCACCATAGTATTTTCATAAAAAATATGGCCCATGAAAATATAGCCTTCTGTGTCAATATTATCATCTACCGGCAGCATCAGCGTATATTTTTCATTGGTGAAAATATTTCTGCAGACATACATTCCCTCCTCCGTGCGTCTTTGCACAACAAAGAGAACCAGCTTAGCCTTAATCAGCTCATTCAAAATATCAACGGACGTGTCCATATCAGAAGCGTCACGGCAGATTACATCACGGTAATGCTGCAGCGGCGTTTTGTCATCTTCAAGCAGACGATAGTCAAAGAGAAAATAATCCCAAAAGGTCTGTGAATATTCCTCCGTGCCCGGCTTTTCCTGAACAGTACCGTTCTGAAAAATACCGCCGAAGAGAAAATCGGCCCGCTCCAAATCGCGACGGAACTGCTTCTGCGTATAGTAGCTTTGCACATCATCCAGCAGATTTTGCATTCTCTCGCCGATGTTCAAGTACACTTTCGTCGGCAAATCCGGTGTAGAATACAGATTGTAACGGTCATGCCCAGGCAAAAAGCTGCCATCCTTGCCGACAATCTGCAGTTTTCCGTCAGCCAGCAGCTTTGCTTTAGCTTCGGCAGGCGCATTATCACGGGTAATAATGCGTTTCTTTTTCATATATGCATAAAACTCCTGCATAACATCCAGGAAATGTGCGATGTTGCTCTCCGTTGCCGGGAAGCCGGAAACATTGCGGCAGCACCAGCCTACGCAGTCAATAAAATCCTCACGTGACATATCACCGAGAAAGTTCTCGGAATTGCCAAGGTAAATACAAAGAATCGTAATATAATCCCAAATCTTGACCAGCTCGCCGTCTTTGGCTCCCTGCCAGGTTTTATAGCGCAGGAAATCTTCAGCACAGGCTTGCTGCAGTACCGAATTCCATTCTTCATCCTGTGTATAAAATTCTTCTATCAAATCGAAAACATTAGTCATTTTTTCTCCATTCTCTGACGTATTATGGAGATATTATACCACACTTTTGTGGCTAATTTATGTTTTTTTGCGCCATCTGTGCCGCCAGATAGATATCCTGCAGCGGTACTCCCTGCTCCTGCGCCAGTTTGGCAGCGCTGTCATATTCCACATAACAGCGTTCGCCGTTCTCCAGCAGGCAGCGCTTCACCGCTACATCACCGTAAGCAGTGTGCACCACATCCCTGCGACGCGGCAGCACAGTGCGCTCCAGACGCGCACGACGGATGCCGATTGTTGTCGTTTCCGCAAAAATCAGCGCTTCCAATTTCGCTCTGTCCTCCTCGCGACAGATAACAGTAAGCTCCCACGCCGGACGGCTCTTCTTCATAAACATCGGTTGATAATGAGCATCCAACGCTCCTGCCGTCAGCAGGCGCTCCAGCGTGTAGCCCAAAAGCTCGCCGCTGCAGTCATCAATATCAGACTGCAGCTGGCAGATGCAATCTGTCTGCAAAGCATTGCTATTTACAGAGTTTTTTTTTGCGCGTTATCCTCAATCAGCAGCGCACGCAGAATGCTGGGGCGCTCATACTGACGCTTGCCTGCACCCAGACCGATGCCCAGAATTTTAAAGCTCTGCGGCAGCTCGTCCGTAGTCATCAGCGCAGCAGCGGCAGCTGCACCGGTCGGAGTAACAAATTCTCCCTGCACTGGCAGCAAGCGTACATTAAAGCCAAAGCGCTGCATAATATTTGCCGTTGCCGGAACAGGCACCGGCAACACGCCATGCTGGCAGCGCACAGTGCCGCGGCCCTCGCACAGCTCCGGCACAATTACGTTTTCCACACCCAGGCTATCGGCACACACAGCAATCGCCACAATATCCACGATAGAATCAATCGCACCAACCTCATGGAAATGCACTGCATTCTTCTCCACAGCATGCGCCTTTGCCTCAGCATCCGCAATAATATCAAAAATTTTCAACGCCAATGCCTTGGCTGCAGCACTCATATCCGTAGCATCAATAATCGCAATAACCTCCTGCAGACCGCGGTGCTCATGGTGATGATGATGCTCATGCGGCACAAGGCTGTGCTCATGTTCATGCTCGTGGTCATGATGATGTTCGTGTTCGTGCTCATGGCTATGCACTACAGCATCGCCGTTGCCATGCAAAAAGGCCATATCATGGTCATGATTAGCATGCTCCTCGTCCAGAATAACATCAAAATCGCAGCAGTCAACGCCTGCCTTAGACACTCTGCTGATTTTATACTCAAAGCCCTTTGCAGGAATACTCTGCAAAGCCTTATCAAGTACCTCCTTATCCGCGCCCAAATCTAAAAGTGCTGCTACCAACATATCGCCGCTGATGCCGGCATTACATTCCAAATATAAGCTTTTCATAATCTTCCTCCTAACCAAAGCCTGCATACTCGTAACAGGCTGCTGATAAAATTCGCTGTAAGTATAATTTAATCCTGCTTTAAAGTTTCATTCATGCTGCCTGTACGGTAGCCCTGTAAATCAAGTGCCACATAAGCAAAGCCTGCAGCCTTCAGTCCTTTGTAAATTGCGCTGCGCATCGGCTCCGCCACCGCCTGCTCCAGCTGCTCGGGCATCAGCTCAACACGCGCCAAGCTGCCATGCACACGCACACGGAACTGCTTAAAGCCAAGCTCCCATAAAAGCTGCTCCGCCTTATCCACCGCCGCCAGCTTCTCCGCCGTAATACGTTCACCGTAAACAAAGCGTGAAGCAAGGCAGGCAAAGGAAGGCTTATCCCAAGTCGGCAGCTGCAGCTTATGCGACAGCAGGCGGATTTCCTCCTTCGTCAGCTCTGCAGTGCGCAGTGGGCTCTGCACCTTCAGCTCCGCCAAAGCCCTCAGACCGGGGCGGTAATCGCCCAAATCATCCATATTCGAGCCTTCGCAAAGCACAGCACCGTTTTCCTGTGCAATGCGCAGGAAATTACAGAACAGCGTTTTTTTGCAAATATAGCAACGGTCCGGCGGATTTTCGGCAAACCCCGGCACCTGCAGCTCATCAAAATCAAAGTAAAGATGACGGATTCCCTGCTTCCGACAGAACTCCTCTGCCTCCGCTATATCACGCTGAGGCACAACTCCCGAGCGTGCCGTCACTGCAAGCGCCTTATCTCCCAACGTCAAATGAGCCGCCTGCAGCAAAAACGTCGAATCAACGCCACCGCTGAATGCAACCATCACACTGCCCAAGCGCCGCAGCTCCTGCTGCAGCACGGCAAACTTGGCTTCCGCCTGTGTTTCCAAATCTTTATCTTTTGGCATAATATTTCTCCCTCATAAAAATTTAAAGACATAGCTTGATTTTCCCCCTTCTGCCTCGCTTCGCTCGGCACCTTCCCCGAGGGGCAGGCAAGAAAGGTTAGCAAAAAACAATTGGTAAATAGAAAGCCTTAACGAGCAATTAATTTATCGTGTAAGGAATAGCAATTTTAGCAAATGAGTGCCTGGAAGCACAGGAACAAGGGGACGTAACTTACTGTTACAATCTGACAAATTTTACCGAAGTTCCGTCTTGCTTCCGCATGAAATTTGCGTTAAAAAATTGCTCCTGACTGAAACGATATTTAATTGCGACGCACAGCCCCCTTCCGCCTCGCTTCGCTTCGCTCGGCACCTTCCCTATACTAAGACCCATTTTTCATAAAATGAAAATGCTGGTCGTGTTATACTCGAAGCGTGCAAGGGGCAGGCAAGAAAGGCTCAGTTAAAAGCCAACACGAGCAATTAATATATCGCAAAGCACAACCCTCAGTCATCGCCTGCGGCGATGCCAGCTCCCTTGCAGGGAGCATATAAAAGTTTATATCTCCCCTGAAAGGGGAGGTGGATGCGAGCTTTACGAGCAGACGGAAGGGTTGGATCTCACTTGCACGCCAGCCTGTTAATCTGCGTCGCAATAATCCCCGCGCCATATCCATTATCAATATTCACAACCGAAACACAGTTAGCGCAGGAATTAATCATCGTCAGCAGCGCACTCAGCCCATGAAAGCTCGCACCGTATCCGACAGAAGTCGGCACCGCAATCACCGGATTACGCACAAGGCCGCCGATAACACTCGCCAGCGCGCCCTCCATACCTGCAGCCGTCACCACACAATTCGCCTGCTGCAGCAAATCAACCTTATCCAATAGACGGTGAATACCGCTAACGCCAACATCGTAAAGCCTCTCCACATGCGTCCCGAAAAACTCCGCCGTCTGCGCCGCCTCCTCCGCTACAGGAATATCGGCAGTACCCGCAGTACACACAACAACACAGCCGCAGCGCTCCTTATCCGGGCGCTCCTGCTTCAGCGTCCGCGCCACCGGATCATAAACAATATCAGGCAGCTGCCGCCGCACCAGCTCATACTGCTCCGGCGTTGCCCGTGTACCGAACACCTCGCCCTGCTCCGCCAAAAGACGCTTATAAATATCCGCCAAATACGCGTCAGGCTTACCGCTGCAGTAAACAACCTCCGCAAAGCCAGTACGCTGCTCACGCGAAGTATCAAGACGCGCATAATTTAAATTCTCGTACGCCTTACGATTAAAATAACGCTCAGCCTCAGCCACAGACAGCTTACCGCTGCGCACCTGTTCAAGTACACTCCTGGAGTCCACTTTATACCTCCTTTTATGACAAAGACTTAGTCCGCTGTTCGGCAGACTAAGTCTTTCATATATAATATTAAATTTTTTCATTACAGCGAAAGCATTCCTGCAACGCAAGCAATCGCCGCAACAAAGCTCACTTATACCAGGTTCTTTACAACCGCCAGCTCCATCTTATCTGCAGGAATAACCTCGGAATGCAGCACAGGCAGGTTCTCCAGCGCCAGCATACGCGGTGGAATCTCCGCGCCGGTATCGGCATGCAGCTTCTGCAGCAGCTCAAACGGATTGCTGCCCTGCGGCTGCGCATCATCCAGCGCTGCCAAAACACTGTCGGCAAATTTATACGGACTTGCGGTAGACAGAACAACGGTATAGGTTTCGTCACTGGTCAGGAAGCGATATTTTTCCATTGCACGCCAAGCAACGGCAGTATGCGTATCCATCAGGTAATGATGATCATTATAGATACGGCCGATAGCCTCCTTAGTTTCCAGCTCATCAACCCAAGCACCGAAGAACTGACTTTGAATCTGCTTCAGATCCTCGCTGTCAATCTCGTAATGACCTTCGGTATTCAAACGCTTCATATAATCTGCTACGCGTGCAGCATCATGCTCCGTCACGCTGTAAAGCAGACGCTCCAGATTACTGGAAACAAGAATATCCATAGAAGGAGAAACAGTCTTATAAAATTCACGGCGTCTGTCATAAACACCGGTATTGATAAAATCAGTCAGCACATTATTGCTGTTGGATGCACAAAGCAGTCTGTCAACCGGCAAGCCCATCAGCTTAGCATAATAGCCTGCCAGAATATCACCGAAGTTGCCTGTCGGAACAACAAAATTAATCGGGTCACCGGCAGCAATCTTGCCTGCCTTCACAGCATCTACATAAGCGCTGAAGTAGTAAACAATCTGCGGCACCAGACGGCCCCAGTTAATAGAATTGGCAGAAGAGAAGGTATAGCCCTTTTTCGCCAGCTCGTCACTGAGAGCAGTATTGCCGAAGATTTCCTTTACGCCGCGCTGAGCATCATCAAAATTACCCTCAATACCAAAAACCTTAACATTTTTGCCTGCCTGGGTAATCATCTGCTGCTTCTGGATATCACTCACACCCTCGCTGGGGTAGAAAACGATAATCTGCGTACCCGGAACATCAGCAAAGCCTTCCAAAGCAGCCTTGCCAGTATCACCGGAGGTAGCAACCAAAATAACAACCTTATTCGTTTCACCGGTCTTTTGCATCGAACGTGTCAAAAGATGCGGCAAAAGCTGCAGTGCCATATCCTTAAAAGCAGACGTCGGGCCATGCCACAGCTCCAGCACACCGGTGTTATCATTTACCTGTACCAAAGGCACAGGATTATCACCGAATTTTTCCGGCGCATAGGCAGCATTTACACATTCGCGCAGCTCGTCCTCGCTGAAATCAGTAAGATACTGCAGCAGAACATCAACAGCACGCTCCGTATAAGGCTTGCGCTCCATCGCCTTTATATCAACCATACGCATCGCAGGAATATTCTGCGGTACAAACAATCCTCCATCCGCTGCCAAGCCACGGGTTATCGCGTGTGCAGCGGAAAACAAATCAGTTTTCCCTCTTGTACTAACATATAACATATATTCAACCTACTTTCTTCTTTAAATTTTGACATCATACTGCCGTCAGCGTTAATAATACGCCTTCAGGCCAGCACAGTCGTATTTCTTTCAAACACAATTGTGCAAATAGGTTATCAAGACTATAATAGCATATTTTATAGGAAGGAACAAGAGTTACTCTGCAAAAATCAGCGGTGCCACCGTTGCAGCCGTAGCACGCTGCAAATCAGCAGGCGCTGCAATAATCTGCATACCGCGCTGACCGGCACTTATTGCAATCTCCGGCCAGTTATTGCTGGTTTCATCCATATATACAGGATAGTTCTTTTTAGCGCCCAAGGGGGAACAGCCGCCGCGAATATAGCCTGTCAGCGGCAATACCTCCTTCAGATGCACCAGCTCGGCACGCTTATTGCCGCTGGCTCTGGCCAACGCCTTTAAATCAAGCTCGCCGTCACCGGGAATTACGGCAAACATAATGCCGTTCTTGTCACCGCGTACTACCAGTGTTTTGAATACCTGTGATGCAGGCATGCCAACCTCTGCGGCAACATGCACAGCATCCAGATGCTCCTCGTCCACCGGATATTCCATAATACGGTATTCTATCTTCAGCTCGTCCAGACGGCGGGCTGCATTAGTTTTTTTGTTATGTTTCATCAGGAAAAACCCCCTCTAAGCTAGAGAAATTACTTCATCTCTGTTATAATAGCACTATAGTAATGTAAAATGCAAATAAAATTGTGAGGACAATAAATTGAAGCTGAAAATTATCTGCGGACAGCTGGAAATTACTCCCGGCCGTCCTGATGTAAACTATAAGAAAATCATTGACGCTATTGAAAAAGCACGCAGCCTTGAGGCCGATATCCTGCTTCTGCCCGAAATGGCACTGCCGGGTTATCTTATCGGCGACATCTGGGAGCAGCAGACCTTTTTGGATGACTGCGCCTATTATACCGAAAAAATTGTCGCTGCCTCCGAAAATATCTGTGTAACCTTCGGCAGCGTTGCCACAGAGCCCGGCAAGCTCAACGAGGACGGACGCGTGCGCAAATACAACGCCGCCTTTGCCTGCCAAAACGGTAAGCTGCTCTGCGGTTATCAGGGACGCAGCTTCTTCATCAAGACATCGCTGCCCAACTACCGCGAATTTGACGACTGCCGTCATTTTTACAGCCTGCAGAAACTTTGCGCCGAAGAAGGTGCAAGCGTCAGCGAAGCACTGCAGCCTTTGGAAATCGTCATCCGAGGCACCAGCCTGCGCATCGGCGTCATGCTGTGCGAGGACGGCTGGACGGAAAACTATCACCTCAACGTACCGCAAACGTTGGCAGCCAACGGAGCACAGCTTTTATGCAACCTTTCCTGCTCCCCCTATACACTTGGCAAAAACCGTAAGCGCAACCGCCTTTTCAGTGCGCAGGCACGCACCGCAGGCATCCCGCTTATCTACTGCAATAACGTCGGCATCCAGAACAACGGCAAGAATATCTTCACCTACGACGGCTGCAGCTCCGCCTACAACGGCGACGGCAGCCTGGTAACCTCTGCGCCCATGTATGCCGATACCTTTTTAGAATTCACCTGGGATACAGAAGCAAACTGCATCATCCCCACCTGTCCGCCGGCAGAGCTGCCAAAGGAGCCGGAATCCGTATATCGCGCTCTGCGCTACGGTACCGCCAAATTCTTGCAGCAATGCGGCATCAAACGCATGACCGTCGGTCTTTCCGGCGGCATCGACAGCGCCGTAACCGCCGTCATGTATGCGGATATTTTGGGACCGGAAAATATCCTGCTGCTCAACCTGCCTTCACGCTTCAACTCCGCTGCCACGCGCAACAGCGCGCAGCAGCTGGCGCAGGCACTGGGCGCAAACTATGCCGTAATGCCCATCAGTGAAAGCTATGAGCTGACAGTCAAACAGCTGGAAGAAACTCCTATCACCCATCTGGCAGACGGCAGCAGCTTCAATCTGCAGCTCAGCGGACTTATTAAGGAAAATATTCAGGCCCGCGACCGTGGTGCACGCGTCATCGCCGCTGCATCAGCAGCCTTCGGCGGCGCCTTCAGCTGTAACTCCAATAAAGCAGAGCTGGCCATTGGCTACGCCACCTTCTACGGCGATATCTGCGGTGCCATGGCCATGATTGGTGACCTTTGGAAGCATCATGTATACGCTTTGGGACGCTATCTGAACGAAGTAATTTACAAACGTGAGGTAATCCCCGAAGCTATCTTCAATATCCGCCCCAGCGCCGAGCTTTCAGATGCGCAGACAGTAGGCAACGGCGGTGACCCGCTGGTTTACGCTTATCACGATTATCTGCTGCGTGCCTTTATCGAAAACTGGCACAAAACAACTCCGGCAGATATCCTGCGCTGGTACAAGGCAGGCACGCTGGCAGCAGAACTAGGCTGTACGCAGGAAGCGATTAACGAAGCCTGTCCCGATGCTGTTGCACTGATTGCCGATTTAGAGCGCTGGTGGAAGTTATTCGCCGGCTTTGCCGTTGCCAAACGCATTCAGGCACCGCCTGTATTGTCCCTCACCAAACGCGCCTTTGGCTATGACCATCGTGAAGCACAGCTTACGCCCTATTTCTCGCGCGAATATTACGAGCTTAAGGAAGATCTGCTGAAATAAGCAATCTATCCGGCAGAAGAAAAACATGATTTCAAATATTTTTCTTCTGCTTCATGATTAACAAAGTATATATTTTCTCTTGACATCTGTTTAATTAAATAGTATAATACCTTTTGTATTCGGGGTGTAGCGCAGTTTGGTAGCGCACCTGCCTTGGGAGCAGGGTGTCGCAGGTTCGAATCCTGCCACTCCGACCATGCGGGTGTAGTTTAGTGGTAAAACCTCAGCCTTCCAAGCTGATGTTGTGGGTTCGATTCCCATCGCCCGCTCCAAATTAATATGGTTCAGTAGCTCAGTTGGATAGAGCAACGGCCTTCTAAGCCGTGGGTCGGGGGTTCGAATCCCTCCTGGATCACCATGAGTAAAGATCCACCCGCCTAGCGGGTGGCTTTTATTTTTCGGGCATAGCCCTAT